>Ga0099798_10108_pt1 | contig 25010 bp, 19 predicted proteins | sample Uncmet_Sort29A_1_FD_89870 | JGI IMG/M metagenome (GOLD analysis project Ga0099798, IMG submission 89870) | Marine eukaryotic communities from CALCOFI LINE 67, Pacific Ocean - CN13ID_Sort29A_1 | ecosystem: Environmental > Aquatic > Marine > Oceanic | place: Pacific Ocean: Monterey Bay | collected...
AAAATTAATTAAATTTTCACGTATGTGTGCATAATATTATTTACCCTTTTCTATCATAAATTATTACTAAATACGTAAAATAATGTATGTACCATATGGTATGGGATTTAATATGGTTTCGATATCACTTCTCTAAAAAAAAAAAAATTTATATATAAGTATATGGAATTAATACTAAATAATTATTTTTTTAATATATAATTATAAGGAATTAATACTAAATAATATATTTTTACCATATAATCATATGGAATTAATGCTAAGAACACGTGTAATATTTTCAAAAGTTTTCATTTGTCGATTTCGACGTCTACGACCAACTTTTGACCCATTGTTTGATAATCAAATGGTTAGAGACAGTAAATGGACACCCATGACGGAGTTTGATACCCCTAAAAGGTTGATTGATGACCATATGAAGGTATGGTCAATTGTTCATTTTTGACCTTGACAACAGTACTACGGATTGCCTTTTGTAACAAAACTTTGAACAACTCGTTCAGTTGTTGGAATCATCACATATGGCTTGAAATACCGATTTATCACAAGTAGGGACGATGAATGACCTGCCCCGATTAGTATCAGTTCATATCAGAGGGGTCGATTTTTACTATATGTTTGTATATGATTTCTATGAAAAATCATACTACTGAACCATAGTGCATCAGTTTGTAACGGTTACCCATTTTAACGGGTATATTTTGTAAAGTATTTTAGGCCCCTGGGGGCCTAAAATTTTGCAATCGATTATCGATATATATATAAATTATCAGGATAAGCTAAAATTGGAATTATTCCCTGATCATGATCACGTGGTCATGACATCGTGCAAAATTTTCATCTTTTAAAATTAATTTTTGAGTTTCTGCAAATAAACTAGTCAGATCTCTATCACTCAGATTATATGCATAATAATTTTTTATTAGTTCTAAATTAAAAATTTTTTCACATTTGTCAAGGTACTGCACTAGAATTATGCACACAGCTGTGTAAGTTTATAAAATAATAATATTTATTATTATAAAAATTTTAATATAATTTTAATATTAAAATTAATCTTAAGCTTATCTGATCATGATATCGGTACAAAAATATTTTTTATCCAAATTCAGAATCAACATGGCATAAATAAATTATTATTAAATATAATAATTAAGCCATGTGGGACCATTGTGGGTATACGTATGCAATACTATCCGATATAATATTATCGATAGAATCTAGTCTATGCATAATTTTTATTTATTTGCATGCACGCGTAAATTTACGCGTGCCGTCGCGTATGACATTGTAGAACTATGCATACGTATCATAATTTATATTATAAATATATGGCGTAATTTATTTTAGATCTAATCATCTGATCTAAGCTCTTATGTCATATATGCATAATAAATTATGGATAATAAATTATCGAAACCAATAATTATTATAAGTTTACATAATTAATTATAAATTAATTGCAATTGCAATAATTGCATTTAAGAAGCTTATCGTAATAATTATGCATACCAAATTTAATTACCGTGGAGCTTATCGGTATGTAGACCGGGGTACCGATGCAATTAAATAATTATGCATACCGTAAACCAAATTTTATTGCAAAAATGTTCTTTGTTCTTAATCAACCATGTGGCAGTCCAGAATTATCAACACACTATTTTAGATGATTAAAAAGATGACACGTGTTCCAAAATTTAATATATAATTTATTATAAAATTATTATGAATATCAGATATCCGTTTTAATGATGACACGCGTCTTTATTTTATGAGTGTAGACTCAGTGTACCGTTACTACCGATACGTAAACATGTACCGGTATGCATACAGTCTATCTACCACATCGATAATCGATATCTGTGAAATTAGTTATCTCTAGTATGCATAATACCATTGGGTAGATCTATTTATTTTTCTACTAGAATACCGGTGTCCGGGGTAATATCCGGGGGTACGTATGTCATATGCAGTTTGTTATCATACTATCATCATAAGCTTAGCATACGATTGCAGTGTTTTAGATCAAGCTTGCATTAAATTTTTCTGACTTGATCGATGACACCTGTCAACTCTGGGTGCGTTGTTCGAACGCCGAAGGAAACTTCCACTATGCAATCTGCAATACTGGACCACATTTACTGGTATGGCATACCATGCAGGTAGTCGACGTCCTATACATACCAGATACAACTTAATCTTAGGTACTTAGCTCCAGTTCAGTACAGTGCAGTATATACGTACCATTGGTCGTGGATCTATGCATGCGCACATCGATATGTATCAAACGTAACCATCATGACAAGCATTTGCATATTTCTTTCTTTTCTTCTGAACCCTGGCTGACCGACCTGGCCATTGTCATCGGACCAAGGGTAAATCAACATCCACTAATTCCACTCATCGCCTACCCAGGGCTCATCCACCATTGCATTACCATGAACAACAGCAATGTAACGACCACGACACGTGTGCTGTCTTTGTGTATGACTAGTTTGGCTGGAAACTATTCGTGTGCTATAAATAAGAACGCCGTGGACCACGTATTCAAAGCACTCAAAGCAATCTCATTCAAAGCAATCTCATTCAAAGAAATCTCAAGTATTCTTCATCAAGCTTTGCTGTGAAACTTATCGGGTCATCAACTTCAAACTGCAGAAGAAGATAAGAATAAAAATGTGCACGAACGAAAAAGGTAGTCGTCGAAAGTCTAAAAAATAGTTGCCTGAAAATGTGCAGTAATTTTACTACATAGGCGATACACTTAATGCTCTTCGTGAAAGAAAATCAGAATCAAAGAACACACTCGTTACACTAGAATATGGCGCCTATATGAATTGAGGCAGATGGAACCACAACCCATACAGAATTGAAGACCTCGTGACTGCTTTAAATGAAGCTGGCTATTCAGTTCAACTTAAACATGACGACGAAGAAACATCTTGGGAAAATCATGGCAAGATCAGAATTACGGATAAAGATGGCAAAGAACTGGTTTGCATCAACGACTATCAACATAATAGGAACTACAACAAAAGGTAACTGAACTGTATAGTGATACATACCAGGGTAATCAATCGTACTTAATTTCTTTCTCCTTGCATCTTTATAGAAAGGCGCAGATAAAGGATATTATGATGAAAGTCAAATGCATCCCAAGTAGTGCATAATGATGAGTTGTTAAACACGGAGTTATGCATTCTGATGTTCCACAGTTTACTAGAATATTTCGAAGGTTATATGAAGATTCAGCTCGAACTTGTTTCAAAGAGCTGAAACTGACGCTCAACTTCAGTCGGCTTCACAGTATGGGGTGATGACGAAGGAAAGATTGAACATCCTGAACAATTATTCAGAAGCATCAACATGCTAAATTTCGTTACAATATGACATACTTTTTTTAAATTTGTATAATGAATACTGATAAAACTAATCACAAATTGATATTAAAATATTTTTTCAACTTGTTTTATTGGTCATGAATTAAAATATATTTGAATTCTCAAATTAACGGATAAATTTATAATTATAATAATAAAATTTAATATCTGATAGGGGGCCTAATTTATAATAATATTATTATTATTATAGTAAATTATAATATATACGTACAATGTGTGGTAAATTATAATTAATAGCTACTTTAATAATAATTTATTTATTTTATAACTAAAACAATTTAATTATGTGTCGATTAAACTCTCGATTTGGTTTTGAATAATACAATTAATATATTAGATGATCTATATAATATTATATATATAATATTATAAAAAATTATAATAAATTATCATTAATAAAAATAAAAATACATGCATACATGCATAATTTATTATGTACAATGTCATTGTACACAAACTCGAATTTATTGAACTAGGCCTAAGTTGATGAAAACGGTATACGAGTATTAGTGTTAACAAACTTCAAGCAAAGAGAAAATTTGTAACTATTTGTTACTAAAATAATAAATTATTATAATATCTTTTAATAAATTTTTAAATTATAAATTTATGTAAATAAAATTTAATATGCAAAATAAAATACACTGTCATTAAATTTTTATTTACACACACAATTTTAAACAGATCTGAGATCTTGAACAATAAATATATAAAATGGTTAATTATAATCTCATACTGTGTCATACATTTCACAGCATTATTAAATTGAAAATCAATCAAAATAAATTAAACAAGTTATTGAAAGTACAGCCTCTTTTCTTTTAGACACGTCTTACTCAAATTCATCACGGTCTCGCGATACTCACAGCATTATCGTCATCTACACGTGTCCTAGTAACTTTGACCGGCATTTCATCCCGTGCCGTAGATAAAGTTTCACGAGCAGCAGGTGTATGCAGGCCAAACTTTTCATCTGCATCGATTTCTGTTATTTCCAACGAAATTGAAAAGTCAGGGTTGAATATTTTATGTTCGATATCCTTTGCAGCAATGTCTATTTCTTTTTTTTCGAACATCTAACGGATCAAACCAGATCGATATGTACACACACACACACACACACACACACACACACACATACACATATACAAACTGTTACATAAAACAAATTAGGGCCATGATCAGACAAATAATGTCTGAATTACACAAATTTAAAGCATAGTATGTAATCCTTTGTGAAAACAAACATCTGTACCACATCTGTATCTGCTTCCACAAAATCCGTGTGAAGCCATAAATAGCAAATTTTTTTTTTGGCTCTCGTCAATTCTACTTTCACCTCATTTTTGACTAAGAAACTGCAATCAATTTCAATCTTCCCTTCCTCCATCTGTTTCGAAGAAAATTCTTTTTCTTGGACATTGTCGTTACTTATCACAGTACATATTATGCCACAAAACTGATGACTATAGTTGAAACCATGAGTGCTTCTTCGACTTATTTTTCGATCTAAAGTATGAATTTTGTGATCTTCTTGATCATCTATCAGCGGCTTCCCCAAAATCACTTTGATTTTTTGGATCGCTAGTATTGTGGATGTATAGTCAGCGGGAGGTACACCTTTAGAAATAACTCGAGCAAAGTATTCAACGTATCGCTTTTGGCTTGGACCAGTAACTCCTTGATCTGTGGGTGAAAATTTATCTGTGCGACGCATTGAAAAGAGATTCAGTGCTTCTTCTGGACTAGAACTGATTCCATCGTGTAAAAGGTATGCGCAAATCATAGTTCCTGTCCTTCCCTTGCCACCTTTACAGTGAACAGCAATTCTATGCTCTTCAGATTTGGATAGCCAGGCCTAGTCAGATAATAGTATATAAATATTAAATTTTGTAACACATTTATATTTCTGTGAATAAAAGTGATACATTCATCAATATGAAAATTTACTGATGAATGCTTCGCAAAGTCCCACATCTGCTGGAGTGTAGGAACATTATGATCTTCAACTTCAAATATTTTTACTCGCCCGTGAAAGTGTTTGTTGTCGTAGCTTTTGTTATCACAACAATTATACACGTAATACTTGTTGCCAAAAGTAAGGTCAAAATAGTTGGCAACGTCAGATATGTTGTTTCGATATATGCCTTCTAATTTGCTGCCTGGGAAGGACATGGCGATTACCTTGGTAGTGATAAAAGTTAAATCTAAATCATGATCTTTTGACACAACAAAACGTCTTTTATGCTTCGAGACAAGTTTTCGGGAAGCACTTATGAGCTGATGTTTATGTCTCAACAATGCTAAAACAGATCGCACGATTCGTAATATTCTTACGTATCTCACAAGGAGGACTATGATCCCTATTCCTGAATAATGATTTGGTATAGCTGTAGATATAGCTGCAAGTACCAAGCATGTGAAAACTACGGCTGCATCAAGAATGTGGGAAATTTTGCAGAAGTGTCGTTTCAGCACTATGATTCTCAGAAGCACCTTTGAACGTTACGTAAGGTAAAAATAATTTTTAATTCATGTACAAAAACGTTGTAAGAACAACATTCAATGATTAGTATGTATACCTCTAGAGTGAGAATAGAAATTATAACCAAGCTTATTATTCGCTTGGTGTCTACAATATCAGCAACGCCATCTGTTTCACTATACTCTACTGCCATGAGAATTGACAGAATAACATCGGTCGTAATAAGGAGAAACAGAACAACCTGAACGATTATGTGATCTAGAAAATCGATAAGGCTGGATTCGCAATGCATCCTTGTGTTGGGACCGGTTGTTATGAGATTAGATTTTGATGGTAGAGTCACCAGTGCTGCAGGTCGATGCGTAAACACGTGCTTAAATAACATGGAGTGGTTGATTATTCCAGATACACGCCCTTCACTATCGAGAGTGATGATTTCATGACAGTCTAACAGTTTCAAGGCTGCAGCACACTGGCAGATTGTTGATTCGTCGGAGATGGTCCGTACACTGTGCATATCGCAGACCATTATGTCACGTACGTATACTTCAACAGCGTCTCTTTCTAATGCCAAGACACTTCTGACAATGTCTCGCTGACGTATGACTGCAAGTCCATCATCAACATCCCGGACCAGAAGTGCACTAACATTACGAGTCAGCATCATAGTGATTGCATCTTGAACTGTTGCATTAGCATCGATCATTAGTTGAGTGTGTCGTGTAATCACTCGGACACTCGTCTCCCTAGCCCAAGCTTGGATTTTAGTATAGTCGACTGCGCTTAGTGACGATTCATTCGACACTGTAGTGTTCACTGCTTGTCTGGACGAGTTTTGTTGTGATTGGGGTATTTTGAAACTTTCTAAGTGGAACTCCGATGGTGATAAGGTTTCAACAGGACTCTGAACAACCCTTTCTTCTTCTTCTTCTTCCATAGTCCAATTATTCTATGAAGAATACTATTAAAATTTCACAATATCGGGCTTCTGTTGTAAGTGTCCCGTGATTCTCCTCAGTGTGCATGAAACGGAACTCCCTCTTTACGAATATCGTTACACTTATAATTAACATATGTGCTTGACTATACTTTGATGATAGGCCCCTATCTCCCACGCGTAAAGTATCACGGTTGCGGGCAGTTTGGCGGTTGAGCAAAAACACTGTTGGTTTCTGTGTTTCCTGAAAGTTTCGGCAAAGAAAATACCTGATATCCATACTTGGCACAAGGACAGTAACTGCTGTCGATGCCAGACAAATTGCCAGCGTCGACTCATATTGCATACCTGGTAAAAAATTATATATGCATTAGCCGACGTAATTAGCCGCGGCCGTATGATGGCCCGTATCAAATGATACGTAAGCAAAATTAGGACCAGGTCCTGGTATGCATAACTAATCTGAACCTAATTTTTGGGGAAAATTTTTAAGATTATCGATAAGCATATGCATTAGATCTAATTATATATAAGCTTAGGTCAAGAAACTCAAGATTACGTCTGACTCAAAATTTCCCTATTTAATTTTAATTTCCCTATATAATTAAATAGGGAAATTAAATAGGGAAATTAAAATTTAATAGGATCTAGGAAATTATACACGTGTAATTTAGCGTCGTGTATTATTATAATAAAAATTAATTATGCATAATTATTAGAAGTAGGCCTAATATTTATAAATTATGTTTATACGTTTTTATAAATTAATTATAATTGGTGTTAATTAAAAAATGTAACATTAACACTTAAATATTGTCAAGTGATCTTTTAAACTTTAGTCTTGAATAAAATGCTTGGAATACAAATTTGTCAAGCATAAAAATTTGTTTAAAAGATTTAATTAATTAAATTTTATATTAATTTAATCAATTATCAATGATAAATTATAATATTTTGCATTTGTAAGGTTAATATGCAGGGTTATTATCGTTAAAATCGAACGTAATCAAGTTTGATGGGCCTAATCAATATAAGTTACGTTAAATTAAAATGAGTTTTTAACTTGAAAAAGTATATGGAGCTCTGACTGGAGTAAATATCCCAATTTACGATGCGTTCGCTCATGAATGAATCAGAATGATACCAATTTATGACGTTAATTACGTCGTTAAAATCTAATGAATTCAACAAAACATATCTTTTAATCTTTTATTTGAAATGAACATGCCGTGGGGATCATATTTCGATCGACAAGCTCTAAATTCTTCAAATTTTGGAAACAGATTGCTCAAATGAGAAGAATCTAAGTTGTGCCACTTTCCTACGAGTAACATCGAATTATATAACAATATCCTAAAGAACATTAAAAATGGCATGAATACATGTAATGTCGTCATTCTGATGTTTAATATAATGGTTTGCATTCAATTCATGATCACCACGAAATACAAATGGCATAGCATGTGTATTAAATAAAAGATATGTTAAAGTGGCTGTTGGCATTTTGATTACCAAAATGGGGCCGTCCATTGTGTTTCACGCATATAATCTCAAATAAATGAGAAAAATGATTGAACGTATTAAAGTACTCCACACTGCTGGCATTTGTGGCTCCGGCGTGCTTTACAATCAAGCTTATTGCCACAGAGTCGGATTTGTACGCAGGTGACATTGGTATACTGTCTTGCATCACGTATCTTCCCAGAATTTTGACAGGAAAATCCAATTTTAGCTTTTCAATCTCTGAAAAGGTATTTATAATTTCAAAAATCACGCTACAGTATTCGGAAATAGGAATAAAGTACTCCATTTCCGTCTGTTTGAACAATGAGAAATTATCTTTTGGAAGTGAGTATGCTTTCCATGCCACATCTGAGGATATATCTTGTGGGATACCAGACCAACAGTTAAACTGACATTTAGCCTCGCTAATTTCTTTTCTAGTGAAATAAACAACAGTTTTATCTGATAAGGTCACAAACCATAAATCTCGAGGTCCTATTTGCGCATTCATTATTTTGTTTGAAAAATCAGCAAAAGATACTTTCAGCTGAATTGATTTCTCTAGGTAAAATAGGGGAACAGTTTGCAAGACGACTTTTGTAATTATTCCCAGCAAACCCATGGAACACATGAAATATGAGAATGAGCTATTATCATCACGATGAAGAATTTCACTTTTGCCATCAGCTTTCATGATTGTGATGGACTCAACAAGTGTTGCAAGTAGACCTGTGGATAACCCAGTGTTATGAACGCATGTGGAAACAGCTCCTCCTGTGATTCAGAACATTAAATGCCTTAGTATTTCCTTAAATACTTAGTTAAGGTTATAATTGGAAAATTGGACATTATCGTGCAAGCGTAATGCTTCACCTATCGTTTCGTTTCCAAGCGCAGAGGTTGTCTTAAGAGACCTTCGCTGTTCTAGCAGATGCTGGTTTATTTCATATAATGTCGCTCCTGCTTCACAGATAGCTTTATTGTCCTTTATTGTTATTTTGTTGAACTGAGGGCTTCGAAGCTGTACCATCCAACATTTACCATGCGCTTCTTGTGGAATTATCCTGCAAATAATACAGGGCACAAATCAAATTTTGACAATAAAATATATCTTTACAATTATCGGAAAAATAACATGGATACAGAATCAACATATTGAAAATTGTTCATCAAATTATTTTCAATTAATCTTTGACCTAGATTTCGCACATTTTGATTCAAACCGAGAACGTCGCAACTGACCAGCCGATAATGCGGCATCAGAGTAGGAATACCCTACAAATGAGGAGCATAAATTGATTATAATTTACAGGAATATGTTGAACTTTCTCAGTGTATCAACATACAGATTATGATCTACAAATCTGCATTTTGATACACTGAGCAATACAATTTAATCATCCTGAGGGAATATAGGTGGGGGAATTGGGGCGAATAAAGAAATCCATTAGACCTCCTCCAATAGTTCTGACTTTTATCCGCTCTTTGCTTGCTTCCCTTATTATACCTCTCAGTTCTTCCTCGTTCTAGCCACGAAAAATACAATACAGTTGACGGATAAATATAAACATCAACTACCGAACTGGTAACCGAAGTGATAAAATATAACAATGTCATTATCGTGTGTTTATCAAAAACAAAACAAAAGTAAGCATAATTTCGAAAGCTAATGCATCGCAAGTTAATTGGAAGAACCGTGGGTTTGAAGATTCTTGATGGTTTACATTCCCATCTCGTATCCCAGGAAATGAAGGTACCAGCTGTGGACAGCATTCGGATTAAGTTTGGTTCTCGGACTCTCCTAAAATTTAAATACACACATTCTACATTCTGTATTCTATAAATTCTATATATATATTATATTCCCAGCTCGTTTTATCCGTCCGCCATAGAATCAAGAATGCCAAGGCAAGGCTGTTCTGTTCCGAGAAGCTTCTTGTATGCAGTGCAAATTATTGGACAATGACACAAATTCACACAATGTTATTTAAATGGACATCAATAAAAATATTATTATTAGAATCTAATTTATATGCATAGATCTAGTTCAGAATCTTCAGATTGGTTTTAAATTAAAAATTTAACCTGGTTACCAAATGGTAATTAGATCTATGGTATGCATACTATTGCATAGTGTCATTGCATATATACGCATAATTATATACCAGGTAACTAAACCTTATTAAATTTTATGGTTTACCATTGGTACCGTGGTAAAATTTAATAATAATTCAATGGGTATATCTAAAAAGTGGGGTGTTTTTTTCACCCCGTTTTTTAGTCGATTTTCGAAGATTTTGGTGCATATGCTCATCTCTAAAACCTAAAAAAGAGGGTGTATTCAAATAATTAAAACACCCTGTTTTTTAGGTTCCAGTGTTATATGCATAATATAATAATTATATTATCTAGAAATAATATTATACAGAAACCATATTATATTGTTCAATATAATATTTATTATTAATATCTCGAAAACACAAAAGACACATTATCACTGATATATATTATTATCTAGAAAATACAAATTTTTAAATACTTAACTTAGAAGCTTATAAAACCTTATTATGACAATTAAATTTAACAAATAAAAAATAAGAAGTGGAGCTTAAATGGTACTCAATTAATAAAATATTCAACAAATTCTTGACTGACTAACACTTATGTTTCTTTTTCTTGGGGCCAACTTTGGATGACTCTTCAACCTCTGCAACCAACTTTTGGATGTCGACTGGGAGCGAACCATCTAAATGTTCAGCCAACAATACATGAGAGCACATTTTAAAACACCTATAACCTTTGCAATCACATGTATAATAATCTCGGAAGTGGATTGCAGCTTGGCTCAAATTTTTCCCTAGAATATAATACTATTTTGGTTTCATGTCTATGACAAAACAATTAATACTAGAATACCAGAACGGTTGCCGTATTTGTTCTTTTCTTCTTGTGGGATACGTTCACAAATAACTTCATGCAATTTGAGTGCCTGAATCATCTCGTCGAAGCCATTTTGAAAGTCTGCAGGATTCGCCTTCACACCATCAAACTCGGTTATTCGTTCCAATGTAATATCCTGGTGACGATTTCTACTGGTATTGAAAAGTAAACTTCGTTTATTTCCACGCAATCCTAATTATGTATATTTATTCTGTATATAATGCATACATTGATTAAGAAGTAACTTACGTTCGACATATTTCACCACTCCAGTTGCTTGCTTCTCGGTGTAAAAATCAGCTGCAGACTGCACGGTACCATGCGTTAAAAAGTTGACTTTCGCATCGAACATACCCAACTCTTGCTGTACAAGAGTCCGTAATCCCATGTGTCTGAAATGGTTCGAAATTGATACGGTCAACAAATCATTTAAAGAAGAAACTTCTTTCAATCCAAGCGCCAAACGTTTCCCCTTGTGTGCACTTTCCACTTCACAAGTGTGACTAAATCCACCTAATGCAAATCTCCATTCGGCAACGTTTACATTATTTGTGAATCGATTCAAAAATGCTGCACAGTTATCAACGCCATTCCACTTTTCTACAGCCTTGTTAAACAAAACTTTGTTTACCTCCTCTGTACACGAGTGCCGATCAATTGCCATTAGATCATTCCGAAAATCTTCTACCTTGTCTACAAGAATAATAGACTTTTAACACACAAGAACTTAAATCTTATTGGTAGGTAATTTTCAACCTTGTGGGAAAAGAAGTGCCCCTTTCGTTCTGTTTACTCTCCATTGCTTACAATATTCCAATGCATGTCGTTTGTCGACGACTAATGATGCGTGCGGAAATTGAGATTGGAAAAATTTCTTTTGTGCCTTATCTAAGTCGGAGCAAGTATATTTGACGTTATCTTCTATAAAAGTTGAACTTTGGCCGAATTTCTCTTTCAAAATGGATTTGAATTTTTCCATCACAGGTATGCTATAATCTGAATTTTCAGTCTTACAAACAATAAGCAATGCACAGTGCCCTTTTACAACAGCATCTTTGTTTGATAACGTTGAATCTGTTTGCGTGGCATTATTACTTACTTCACCAGACCCTGCAGGCCCCGGATAGGGCACTTCTACCGTCCATAATGAACGATTTTTGGCTGGCACTTCCTGCACATCGCTATGAATTGTGTTTGTTTTCGGCACCATCTCGATCGTGCCAGCAATTGCATTGAAAGAGCTGAATGCTTGTACGTTCCCATCTTTAGACTCGAAAATTTTCAGCTGCTTGGTCAGTTCATATGCATTTAACACTTTCAAGAGTTCCAAACCATTCGAGCAGTCTGGATGTTTTAGCATCAAACGTTTGTACTCGTCATCGATGTCCACAATGCCAGTCGTAGCTACATTTAACTCGGAAACTTGTCTTGCGTCGGTGGGTGCGGCTTTGCCTAATTTTTGTTCTTTCTTCACTTTTTGCGAAATATTTTGAATTTTTTTCAACGATGCCCATTTCTTAGGAACTAACGGCATACCTTTGTCCGCGTATTTTCCATGCGCTTCCAACGTCTGCCTGGCTACCTCCACGTCAACTTGGATCGGTAGCTTTTCACCACTCGCCAGCTGTTGTGCAACATCTCGAGCCACGAGTTCTTGTGCAGCTCGACTCTTCAAATTAGTCTTAGAACAAAAACCCCCCGACTTTATAAATCGCGTTCCATCATTCTTGTCTAAACCGACCACTACAGTAAAGGTACAGCCATCGTTGCATGTATTGCATACATATTTCATTCCTCGCTCCGTTGTATTTTTGAGGGCATAAGTATGAGAGCATTTCATAATGTTGCCTCGAAATCCCGCTGCTATTTTCTTGGCTTGCTCCGTTGTCAGGCCATTGAATTCCGGACCCTCCTGGTGCGGCAGATAATTTAGTATCCAATTGCATTCTCGCTGCGTGAGCATCTGTAGTCTTATGGTGAACCTGCTTTTGCAATACATCAACAAATTTCCCAAGATCTACTAATTGAAGAACGTCTCGTTGAGTCGCGAGATGGATTTCTTGCGCCATTGTGCCTGGTGATCTCTGAATAATCGTCCCTATGGTCTTCTTTACTGGATAATTCTTTGTTGGGGTATTGTGAACCGATGGCAAGCTCGCTTGTCGTGGCTCAGTTGAATGCACTTGATTGAGTGGCTGATCATTATCGATGCACGTGATTCCTGCTGGATTGGCAGCACCAGCGACCATTTTTCGACAACTAATCTTGTTGTTAACGTTAAACACATCACACCGGGCAGTTAAAAAATTATACATTATTGTTATTCAATAACCAGGCTGGCGTCGACACCGTGCACGTGCTTAGCTAGTGAAATTTTAAAGTTCTTCTACATATGTATTTATAATTATGTCAGCATAATTAGCGTACGTATACGCATGCACAATTATGCCCGGGCAGAACAGGGTGTCCATGGATAGAATATATTATGTACCTGCAGCTGCAGCTGCGTATGTAAATTATGTACGTATACCTTTAGCTATATCTAGCTATAGCTAGCTAGGAGTGTTATGTACTACAGACATACATAAGCGCGGCGCATGCTTGCGATCCGGGCCGGTGAGTCTGCCATGCATGATGGTGTATGCATACATGACATTGTGTCTCTGCTCGAGCTCGAGATGTCGACGTCGCATTCCTATTTTTTTTGCATTAACCGCACATGGTATGTACGGATATATCAATTTATGTATATAAATTGCCAGTTTTTATAATTATTAATCATATCCAAGAGTACATAATTGTTATTTAGCATATGCATACACGTAGTTTTTTTTTCTCCAAGCCGATGGCCGGGCGAGCGATAGTTTAAATCATCGTCATAATTTTAACCGATATGATTATATCGTAATTTAAATAAAATAATTAAATTAAGCTTATTTATATAATAAATTATGCGTAACCAGGTTAATTAATTAAATTTTATTTAAATATTATATATATGCATGCACATAGGCCCTAATTAATAATAATAATTATAATAATTATTAAATAGGCATATTTAATATCATGTAGAAATACCAAGGTAGCATAGGCCTAAATTACATAATTTTTTTAAAATTATACACATAAAATTATTAATTTTAATACCATATTGGTATCAAACTTATATAAATTATATTGAAATATTAAGAAAAGCGGGCATAAATGAATGGTCATATCAGTGCAAACTTTCGATGCAACAAAACACGACACTGTAAAATATGAAATACACTAAACCGTGCATAACATTCACTACGGCATGTACGAATTTAGAAACAAAGACCTCAACTGGAATTTTGGACTTGTGCAAAAATAATAAAATATCCGGTGTCCAGTGTCCACCGGGTCATATGCACCCATGTTGCAATTAGTGCATGAAACTTATGCACAAACCTCAAATAATAATAAATTATTGAAACACACGAATTCAAATATTTTTCAAACATAACTACTAGTAGATTAGCCATCGTCGTGTGGTGGAGTGGTATGCTCCACGACAGGCGCGTGAGAGTCGGGAGGTTCGGATCCGGGGGATGCCCCGGGGTGGAGAGGTGGCGGGTCAGAGTGGGGCCTACAACTATGAAAATAAGTATATAGTGCAATAATTATTTTTTATTTATAATCATTCTTTTTTTTTTTTTTTTTTTTTTTTTTTTGGCTCGGTGAATACAAATAAAATTTTTAATTCAGACATGGCACACCTCATTTTTTAGGTTAAGAAGCATAAACACCCGGTTTTTTAGTTTTAAAGGGGTTGACAATAACTATTACGTGACTAAAATAATACACCCTATTTTTTAGTTTTCTGCATCTTAAAACCTAAAAAACCGGGTGTTTTTGGAGCCTAAAAAACCGGGTGTGAAAAACACCCGGTTTTTTAGGTAGTCCCATAATTCAATAATTAAATAATTAAATTTTAAAAATTTAATTAAATTTAATTTTTAAAAATTTAAGGATCCCCCGGATAAATTTATAGAAATATGCATACCTGCATAGCATAATTTATTATGCATTGCATAATATTATTATATATCCGGATACCAGTATTTAATAATAATAATTATTATTAAATTAAATTATAATAAATTTAGTCTAATTATAATTCAATTATTAGATTATATTTTTAATTACGTAATGATATAAATTTTTTATTATTACAAAATTTAATGATGTGCATAATTATTATAAATCGCGTAATTATATGATAAAATTTAATCATCGATAGGCTCCAGATATGCATATAAATACCATTTGGTAATTATTATAATATCTAAGTTATATCTAGGGAGCTCGAGTTGTAATAAATTATATTTATTTATTAAAATTTTATAATTATATGTATAATTTAATTTATATTAAATTTTATAATTAAAATAATAATAAATAATAAAATTTAATTATTATAAAAAATTATATAATATATATTATATAATTATTAAATTTTAATTTATGCCTATATCCGATAATGGTCCCCTTATGCTATTATAAGCTAGCTAGGCATGTGCAAAAAATTGGAGGTGTCCAAACATAACTTTACAATATAAGGATACATCCATAAGTGTTTTTAGTGGTCAATTAATTATGTATAAAAATTGAAGTCTAATAATAATTATTTCTCATCATATTTAATTAAATTTTGGTCCCACGGCCAATTTAATTAAATTTGAATTACAAGACATGATCGTCACGCACGGCCGCGGGAGCGCGATTACAACAGTAAATTAGAATACAAAATTATTAAAAAGTTGACACATTTAGCACAGAAAAATGATCATGAGAGAATAGTCTCTAGAGTTATATTAGACCATAAATTTAACTTGAAAAATTAATTACCATATGGTATTGAATATTGAGACACAATAATATATGTTATCGTATTATGACATTGTTAATTATCGTAACAATAAAATTTTTAATACTTATCGTTGCCAGACAGCACACGTCTTGATTTTCTATTTTTAATCGACTGGAGTGTACAACAAAACTGCAATGGTCGTTTTCTAAACTTGCTGTCCATTTAAAATTACTCGCCCGCCGAACAATTGTGCTGGGCCTAGTCACAGGTTGGCAAGCAATTGACGCTCCACCCGTCTCGTTCTTCATTCAGAATGAGACTAAGCTAATCTGCGAATGGGACTATCAGCTGTCGACATAAATACACAATAGTGTATGCATCGCACAAATAATGTCAGAATAATGCCAGAATTGATGTGATACAACCATAACACGAGGCACACTATTTATAGCATACAAAATTTGACTGTTAGCACTTACAAGAAGGTCGATTTTGCAGAGTAGCGGACCTATGGAACTTGGTAACCAGAGTGAAGTAAGCAGAAACATGTCAGATGCCACTTTGCCAGTATTCTTTGGTAATTTTGTTTTGTAATGGTTTCGATTCTTGTGTATTCATCGATATGTGCGTGCGTGTCTATGTATGTGGTTATAATATTATTTCTCAGGTGCCTTGTCTGCGACATCCAAAGTTTTTCTGCTAAGTGTAGTTGGTCCTTGTCACAAAATTATTATTATAGTATTCACACCTTGAATTACTGTCTATATCTGCTTAAAATAATCACAATACTAGGAATTCAAATAATTTGTAAAAGATTATTTTTGTACTCATATCAATGTATAAATGACAAAAAGGCTGTATTGCGGCCATCATTCCATCAGAGGCTCCACTGCTCGGTAAAACTGAACAGAAGTGCTTGAGCAGATTTGCTGCCAATGTCATCATGCCTGCAAGCTTACTATTTGGTGTTGGATCTACCGTATCTTGGTCTGTACTTTCCGAACTATGGGTTATCCATTCATTTCTTCCACGTGTTATTTTTGAAAACAGATATTTCACCACTTTGATTTCTTAAAGGTATTGATCCCATGGTCCTTTTTCACATTAGCCTTGTCCCTCTTGATCTCTCGCGTCACTTTGAAAATATTTGGTATAAAAAAGTCAATACGAAGATTAATGGAAGTTGCAATATCATTTCATAATTCTGTTTCTCTCCCTCTACTATTACTATCGACACTGTGCGAGGAATCTTTCATGGATCGTTTTGAAAACTGCGAAGAGCAAATCCTAGGACGTTGCTTCATGTATCTCATACCATGGCACTTTCTTTTCTGGAGTTTCGGAAGATCTGTACTTTCTCAAGAGGAACACTTAAATTTCTATCAAGAAGAATTAGGTCCTACGAGCAATTCCATATCGCCAGGCATTGAGCAAACGAGTAACTCAGCAAACAGTCCCACAAAAGACAATTTTGACCTTAAAATGAGTTGGTCGCAGACAATTCTTCAGGCGTCAAAAAATCCTTGTATGATGTGCATACCATTATCATTGGGAATTGGATTATTTGAACCATTACGAGAAGATATGTTTGAAGATTCTTCGGTGTTTCGTCCAGTTGGCTCTTCAATCGAATCTATAAGTGACCTCCTAGTGGCCACTACAACTATAGTGTCAGCGGCCAGTTTATTTGTTGAAGGTAACTGTTTTGTTTATACTGTATATATATTTGATATATGTTCACAGAATTTGATCATGTTATATATATATATGACGTTAACATTAAATATAACTAACAGGCAAACAAATTTTTAAAATAATTTCTTTTTTTAATCAAAAAAAAATTAATCAGGCAAAACAGGGAGCAGCTCTCTTGTACCACAAAAGTTCCGCCTCGTGCCTCTCTTCATTGCGGTTCGGTTACTCATTATCCCTGCTGTTGGAATCAGTATATTTTTCTTGTTGAAAAATTATGCAACCTTTCTCGTTGGAGATTCGTTAACACAATTGGTTATCTGCGTTCAATTTGGTTGCACATCGTCAAACAGTGCTATCATCGTTTTACAAGGGGGAGGGAATCAAAGAGCTGCTGGGGTCTTGGCATACATGTACATTTTTCAATATGTGAGTGCAATAGTCACATTAACCATACTTACAATGTGTTCTATACTTTTAATCTTATGACTCTGACATTTTATGTTCAATAATTATCAGATATTAAATTATAAATTATAATATTATAATATAATTCTATTAGGCCTATTGAATAAAAAAAATTATCCTTGGGATATAAATTTAAGTATAATAATAATATTATTATAAAATTTATATAAAATTTAATTAACATTAAATTGCGGATCCAAGATCTAGTTCTTAATATAAGTTTATTATTAATTGACCTTCGAATGAACACAAAATTTGTCACAAACTCAAACTGATTTGACAAACTGATTGAATTTAATTTTAAAGGCAGTCTGGAAGGTATTCAAAAACACATATACGTGTTTCTGAATATTAATAAATTGAGCCCAATACAAATACAATTAAATATACAATATATTATATATGCATAATATTATATATCATAAATTTATAATTAATATATAATTTATAATTATTTTTTATTAAATTTTATTATTTAATATTAATATATATTAAATTTATCATATGTGATAGATTCAATAAAATAATTATTAAATTAAAACTTCCTGGGCATGACATTAAAAGGCAACATCGAATATCTGCAACTTTGACCGCGATTGTGGATTATTAAAGGAAATGCAATTTCTAGTTACTTGTTAGTGGAATATCGGGACTAACCGTGAGATCTCTGTGGACCCGACCATTTAATTTCAGAAGAAAGCTTTAAATTTGGTGGCGCCTAGCTTTGCCACAACATCGAGACACACATGATACTAGATATAGTTTCATAAATTTGGATTCTCACCAGCTGTACGTGCCTTTAACTTGAATGATCAATGTGAGATGAAAGAACAACGGAACCTGAACGATACAACATGAAGCTAAACAACTTTATCAGATAGCTGATATAACGAAGTTTGACGGAGTTTTTTCAACTGCTATCGATGGACGTGGTGATTGTTTTTGTCTTCGTGAACCTCGGCAATCGAGACGTATTTCTATTAACTTAAATTCTCAAACTCTCTTTATGTTAATTTAAAAAGGCAATGCAAAACAAGGGAATATTATTATTTTAAACCCCGGAATAATATTATAATCCAACCTAGTATGTCGATGATGATGATGATGATGATGAATCATTGATGATTAAAATTTAAACTTTAATATAATTTTATTTATTATATAATATTATATTATAATATTATATAAAGATTCAATTATTATTATATATTATAACATGTATATACAGAAGTGCAGGCACACATGTGCACATGCATATGCACACATGTGAAGTTAACTCGCTTGCAAGCTGCTGATATATATAGAAGTAACTTCAAGTACTAGTTGATTGATCTGCAGAAATATAATTATAAATTATTTGAATTTTATAATTTTTATTCTTTGTTTTGAAGTTTACTAGTACTGTTTGAACATAGGGCGTAAAATTAAGCAATGCCAGAAAAGCAGATTGAGATATCAACGTCAACTACACACGAAACCTATAATCATTGTTGTTTACATTTGTATCTCATCAGATAAAAGAGAATTAAATGAATTATGTACAATTACATATATCAATTGAAATTATTATGATCGTTCCATTATTATTAATATTCATTATTAATATTATCCTCTGATATTATTAAATAAATACTAATATATATGATGATGATGTTATGATCGATAATTCTGATTTTCATTCAATGTCTATAATATTATTATATTGAATATATACTTTCGGAAATTAATAGGAATGGACCGATTCCGACCGAATGGTACCGGTACCGGTTCAACTTAAATATTAACACTTTAATTTTTAAAGTTTTTTTATCGCCGGGATAAAAAAAAAATTATGCAAATTTAATTAATTTAAAATTTATTATCTGAAAGTGTTATTGATAAATTAAATTGAGTTGCAATTTGAAGCCTCTTTAAATAAAATTAATTTTATATTAGTGGCAAATATTATTAATATAATTATTATAATTATAATTAATAATTATATAATATTATATATATTATATACCTGTTATTTATCTGAAACTCACTTAAACAATAAATTCAATTTGTCATATTGAGTGTGCTTCAAGCCTTCAACGTTGAAGCGATTTCTCGATGGTTTCAATTTTTTACACGTATGCATATCACAGGATTCATAGCTATAGCTCTATCGTAGTGTTTATTATAATATTATCACGATATCGATATCATTTGGATATAATACATTGAATACAACTTTGAAAATATCAATGAATGGAAAAATCTATTAAAAAATTATATATATCGATAAATTGAACAATTGAAAGATTATTCAATTACTGATACAGACTTTTTAATATTTTCTTTTTTTCATTTCGATTGGCCCTATGGCTTTCACCCATGGCCCTTCTGATTTGCCAGAGGATCGTTTGTTTGACGCACGGAAAATTCCGGCGCTTGATAAAAGATCGAAGAGTTCAGGTTTGAAATGCTCGCTGTACACTTGCAATTGTGATTCAGTCAAACTTGTGTCTACGCTACACTGTTTCATTTTCTCTTTATTTCGTTGCATGAGCATTATACCCTCTTCAATAGTTTTTTTGCATTTTAATTTATACACTGTAATTTTCTTATGCTTACTACCAATTCTGTGGACTCGATCGATAGCTTGTTGCTCCATTGCCGTGTTCCAGTGTGGCTCACACAACACCACAGCTGAGCCCGTCGTAAGCGTGACTCCGACTCCACACACCTTGAGTGAACATAAAAGAATTTTGATATTTCCGCTCTGAAAATCACATATTGATTTCTCTCGGCATGTTGCTGATTGTTGGCCACAGCATATTGCAATATCATCCATCGCTAAGACTTTCCGTAGATAATCATTCAAAGCTTCTAGCATTGACACAAAGTTACTAAAAATTACAATTGAACCTTCCCAATCGTGGTTTCGGCAAATTTCGGCAATTTTGACCATTTTGCTCGAGCAGTACGTAATCTTATTTGATTCTTTTCCGGCATGTGACTCAGCCGTCTCTCTGAAATTTTTGGGTCTCCGAATATACGGAACAGATTGCGAATCGAATTTTGTGCGGCAGAGTGGACAGACAGAATGGCTGTGTTTCACAACATCATCTATACAACTCTTGTGAAAAATATGGCCACAACTTTCCTTTCCTAAAGAACCGGGCAACATTATAACTCCCCCTTTCTCGTCCCCTGATAAAGATTCAAGGCAAACAGCGCAAGCTTCATCTTCGTCGTCAGAAGTTTTGAACAGTTCTAATGCAGTGGCTTGGGAGTCTCGGACTAGTACATGTTCCGATTCTTCCCTTCCCTTTTCTATAAATTGTATAAATCCAGTTGGAAGTAACGTATGTGCATTACACAATTGTCTGAATCGTGTGATAAGTACTAAGGTTTGCTTTCCTCCATCTTTTTCTCCTGATATCTTGTATGCAAATTCAACTAATTTAGTATGAATGTCTTGCTCCGTTTTGTTAAGTTCAATATCTACTATTAAATCATTTTTTTCTGGCAACACCAAGTCTTTTATTTCACTTTTCATTCGTCTCAGCATAATCGTTCGCAAACATGTGTTCGCATGTTCTAAACCACGTCTATTATTATTATCCATCGGCCTCTTTATAAGCCGATTAAAATAAATCATGTCGTCCACAGGACTCAAATTCAAAATTTTAAAGTAGCTATACAAGTCGCTGACACCGTTGACAAAGGGAGTTCCGGATAAAATCCAGGTAACATGAGAGTTCTTGCTAATGGAATCGCAGATCATTTCAGCACGTTTCCTCTTGTTGTTTCGGATTTCATGCCCCTCGTCTAGCACCGTTCGGAACCACTTTTTCTTCATCAAATTATCACGATTCACAAATGTACCATAAGTAGTAAGAGTGACTAACAGGGGTACCAGCGAGGCACGACTGCATTGAGTGATAGTATTTGTTTGAGGACCGTGCTCCAAAGTTATTACTACCGCGGGGGCGCAACGCTGGAGCTCCTTTTGCCACATCCCAAGAAGGGTTTTTGGACAGATTATCAAAGTCTCTAATGGGGGATTATGTTGTGTTGTGTGGCTGTATTGTAACAGCCCAATCGTAGTGATAGTTTTCCCCAACCCCATCTCATCAGCGAGTATCCCCCCTCTTGGAATTGACGGGGTTTGCTTTTGACTGTTCAATGTAAGGCTGTTCACGTAATTATGTTGTTGCGGATCAAATCGCCATATGGGAAACCCATTTTGCACGATGTGCTTTCTGAGCAAGTCGCCTTTGTAATTTTTTTCCCTTTCATACATGAACCACAAAGCTTTCTTTTGGTATTCAAAAAGCTGAACGCCATTATTTAGTATTACATCCAGCATCTTCATTTCTGAATATGGTATCCCGGCTTTGTACATCTCTGACAGATCAGATTTGAATGACTTTCGTGGATTTGAGCGTCGTAAATCTAATTGACGTATTACTTCATTATTCATTGAATATGATACGAAATTTCCAAACAGAAAATAATTTCCACCTCGTGGCATATCGGATGGAGGTGCTGTTGGGAATAGATTCTTCCATGTTTCTTTGTTCAGCTCCACAACTTTTATTGGATTGCTATCTATTTGTCTAAAGCAGGTTACACCTATGATTATAAGGGGAAAGAGCGGAGTAATATTCTCAAGGGTGGTGCCTAATTTTCAGATACACAACTCAGTGCAGTGCAGTATTGATACTCGTTCAAACCTTTAATATATTTTTTCGTTGGATCTGGTTTCCAATTATCGATATTCACCATTACAGACTCTATAGAGTTTTGGATATTGATATTCCTGTTTGCAAACGGGCGCCCAAATATTTGTAAATGCAACCAAGCTGTATATTTTCCAACCTATGCAACGAATGTTCATGCTGTGCTGAGCACCACTTAATATATACTTGGAAAAAGGCTCCATGGATTAATATAAAGAAGTCTGCTAAATAGCAAACCTTGCCTACGACGCCTTCGATAGTAGTATTCTGAATCTCGGAGAGAGGAGAAAGAATTGGATGTACAGATTTTGCAAGGTTCCCGACTACTGTCCCTTTGGCATTCTTGACTAGGAGAAGAAAAAAATGGGTTGAACAAGTGTTTTGCCGGAGAGCACACGGACGAATGTCTTACGAACATTGTTTAGAGGGAAAAGGTGTGTGTGGTCTTGTGACTAGTGATTACCTTCCCACCGGAACATGTGAACCAACTCGTTCTGTTTGACCTCATATGTCGAACGATAATGTTGAATGCCAATTATCTGGGTTTTTATGCTTGCGAACCAATATTCGTCGGATTCGTTAAAATCTACCTCAGGCTGGCTTTCACTTCTACTTTTGGATTCAATGGGCTGTATAGACTGCACTAACTGTCCACTGCTCTGGTCGTCCTCCTCGTCCTCGAGGCATGCTACTTCGCAGCAACTGCACAACTTAGATACCAACCGCGTGGATACCCCGCACACAAGGCACGCAGCCTCTCCAGCCTCCATTTGGATCTAAATTTGCGATCACGAATTTTTTTGGCTTTTCGCTTTACTGCAGTCTTGGCAAAGCTTAAGTTTGTCGTTGTATGCAAACTTCTCTAATAAATTAGTAGTTCAGAACAGCGAATCCACAAGTTTCCCATTTCGTAATTCTGTATCGAATCGATGTAAAACTTACCACGGTAACATTTTTATTGAAAATTACAAAACATAATATTAGATCTAGATCTATGCAATCGTCGTCGCGCGATCGTGGTCGTCTACATCAGATTCTATAAAAAATTTTATGCTTGTGCAATTTGCTGAAAACTTACCTAGAGGCCTGCACGTGGTAACGTTAAAATTAGATCTAGTTATAATTACCCGAGTCTATATCTATAATTTATTATCTATGCATACCACGGTATGCAAATATGATGAGCTTTAGCTTAATTATAATTATAACGTTAGATTTAATATTCCATACCTGGTAATTAGTATGCATATTTATGCATTATATATTTATGCATAGTAATTTTTTATTCCCTGGTCGACCGTTAAATAATATTGATAGGCATAATGGTCCATTATAATTGATTATTAAATTTTATGATTTATATAATTATTTTTATGCATAATAAATAATAATATTATACACGTGCATATAATTATTTATTATATAATTATATATATAAATTAATACCATGGTATATAGAAATTATAAATTATATTTTATCGTAAAATTTAATAAAATAATAGGCCTAATTAAATATTAAATTTTATAAATTATTAATATTTATTAAATTGGGCCATAAATTATTATAATTTTATAATAATTATTTATTAATTATAAAATAATCTAGAGAGAGGCCAAATTATGATAAAATTTAATTAAATTTTATAATATCATGATAGGCCTAATTTATTATTATTTATGCTGCATAATTTTGTAATATTAATTATGCATATTTAATTATGTTTTCATATATAAATTTTTGAGGTTTGTGAGTGCCAGCAAGTGCCAGAGAATACCTTATTGTTATGTAGTAGCAACTTTCAAATTATCTGTTTTTGACTTAACTCAGCCCTTTTTGTAGATGTGCGACAACTACTGCAACAATCGCCACAAAAATGCACATAATCATTAGAAGAACAAATTTTGAATGCGCACGACCAGTTCGCAGATATTTCGCTCGGAGCAAATGATCTAATCCAACGTAGCACACCATAAAAAGTTTGGATTCGCTTTGTCTACATGATGGTGCAATTGTTGTTCCCGTCACTGCCATATCATG
>Ga0099798_10109_pt1 | contig 24999 bp, 20 predicted proteins | sample Uncmet_Sort29A_1_FD_89870 | JGI IMG/M metagenome (GOLD analysis project Ga0099798, IMG submission 89870) | Marine eukaryotic communities from CALCOFI LINE 67, Pacific Ocean - CN13ID_Sort29A_1 | ecosystem: Environmental > Aquatic > Marine > Oceanic | place: Pacific Ocean: Monterey Bay | collected...
ATGTACGAGAAAGACGATGATCTACGAAAGAGAACAGATATGCATCATGATCATTGAAATTTGAAAATTGACTTTGAAAATTATTAAATAGATAGTAGATACTAGATATCAAAACTTCATCTCTTTCTCCCCCAATCTAAATTCACTAAACTCTTTCACCGCACACAATCTATTCCAACTCAACCTTTTTTCCCACACGATCGCTTCCTCGTAGGTATCCACCTTCTTCCCTATGTCAACTATTCGAACTTCTACTTCTCTACTTCCTTTATCAAAAACTCCCTCAAATAGTCCCAAAGGTTCATACTGGATTAAAAAACATTCATTCTCTTTCTTTATATCACAGATCTCCCGAAGTGCATCTCTATAACTAGGTCTGCAGATAGGCCATCCATATCCGAAACAGAAACCTAATGTTCTAGTACCAAGGATTTCATGGATTAAGATACCGATGTTGCTATCCTTTTCTATAAGTTGATGATGTGAAGATTTAGAAGTAGATTTACTTGAATTAGTACTAAATTTCTCTCTGCCTAAATACTCACATATACTAACTAAACTCCTGTAATTAGGAAAACTTAATATAGTAGCAGTTAGTACATCATTAATTTGATAAGAGAAGTTTGGAACCATACTTGGCCAGCCAAAGAGTACTGGAATAGAAGGAATGCGATTGAACCAAGATTTCTTTTCAATATCATTAGACTTATCTGTTTTACTTGATTTAGTCTTACTACTTGAATCTAACTCTAGCAACTGATCCCATTCTACCTCATCATAAGATTTTATCTGTCTCAGCTTCTTACTAACTTTCTTCTTATCATATACCAAGAAACACCATCTCCAATTACCTGCATAAGGCCTGAAAGCTAAGAGGAAGGGAACCTTCTTCGGATACAGATTACCATAAATTGGAATGATTATTAGTGTTGTAATTAAGAAGAGAGATAGAAGTAATGATGGTAAACTGAAATCACCTCCTAACACTAATCTATTCCAAATTCCTAAATCACTACCTGTAATTCTACCACTACTAGCATCACCAACAACTCTCCCGATTCCCAAAGCTTTCCCAATCCCCAACCAACTATCAATATATTTCCTGCCCCAACAAGTCCATACAATAGTTATAGTAGAAATATTCCAGTGAAACACAGAAGCTATAGGTAGTTGTAACAGTATCCAAATATGTAATACAGTCCCTAATAATATAGCATCGTACTGAAAGTCGATATGGAGATCCGGATCGCCACTAAGACTAAGTGCTTCTGCTTCATTATAATTATTGAAGACGAACAATTCTATCCACTTCAAAGCTAAGCCTAAAGTTGAATTATTGATATAATTGGAGAAAGTGAACAGCGTTGGAACGGTTAGTTCTAATAAGATGCCTTGTAATGCTAGGAATTTACAGATGAGGGAGGGACGCATATCTACAGCTTTGTCTTTCTTTCCAGCAGCAGAACCATCTTTAGTAATCTCTTTCTCGCATCCTTTCGGTAGATTCTTATAAAGAGATCTCATAACATTTGGATTAAACAACCCCACTAACGCATTATTTTGTGACATAAAAGGGATTACGTACCTAACAAGTGTGATGTCATGAGACAGGTTACAAGAAGTAAGGTAAAAATTTTAAAAAGAGAAGGAATTTAATCTAAAGAATTACATCCAAGTAAGAAATTCAACAATTACAAGAAGAATGTGCTACAAAGACTGCATGTAAGTGTCAGTATGTGGTACTAATCCACGTAATAATCAGTTTTCTATGTATACCATACTCTGGATCCTGTGTCTAACACAAAACTGAAACTAAAAGTACAAAACAAATAATTATCAAACTGACGCCCACGTTCCAAAAATTGAACTTAAAGTACGTAAACCATGGTCCACATTTTGCAACACCAGCAAAGAACCAAACTGCAGTCTGTACTAAATGGACTATAGAGATATGATCATTAATCGTTGATTGTGTCTTATTTGAAGAAGAAGAAGTTGTACTATTAGTTGGACTATAATAATCACAAACAGATACCAAGCATATCCCAATCAACATATATCCATATACCTCTATTCTACTAGCTAATAGAACTACCACATCAAATACTCCTAGCACTAATAGATTCATGAGTACTGGTAGGAGAAGACGCATTAGATTATTATTCTCCATCAATCCGGCAGGTTCAATGAGAAGTAAGATATGGAATAGCTGTAATATTAGTGAGATGTAGAGGAAGACTTCTGGGAAGAGACGACGGAGATAACGAGAAGTATCTTTAGAATCTTTATCATAAAAGAGGGGTGTTCGTATAGTTCCTACTTTCGAGAAATACCACCATGATTGCGCTGGATTTACACTCATTCTACTCCCCAAACAGCCACTAGTACTAGCTACTCCAAGCAACTCACTCAGCAAATTGTACACCAGAAACTTCAAGAAGTTACAATGGGAATACAATATTAAGTGCATCTTCGTATAAGATAAGAAATGGTAAACTGAGTAAGAAATTGTGTAGGAGAATTGTTCCACCTTCTGATTCAAATAGAGATTGTGACTAGATGATAGATTAGGTTTCCTAAAAGTATCAAAATGATTATTAATTTGTTGGTTTCCTTTAAGTTTACTACTACTTGCTATCATACCATCCAAATCTATTTCCTCTAAACTTATCAACTTCGATGAAGTAAAAAAGAACCACCATAGAGCTACTTTAAGAGGTGTCAGGAGTGCATAGTATCCAATTGGCAGAATGCCTCCCCTCGTAGGAAGAGCTCTACTCCAAGACCTTAACTTCTCTCTTAGTGTTAGTTGTATCAGGTGACATTTTCTATTAATTTTCAGCTTTCGAGACCCCCCTTTCCGGAAGCTTCAAAACGCTGTTTTTCAAGGCTTTTTGCATATAAAATCCTTTAGAATTTTGAAGTTTTCAAATATTAGAAAATGTCACCTGATAGTTAGTTGTGAGTTCTCTTCTCTAGAGATATGCGATTCACCAGGATGAATGAATGTTGGATGATGTTTTTCACCAGGGTGGATGAGAGTTGGATGATGTTTGGTAGTGTATGGTGTTGGAGCATGGACAGTAGTTTTCTGTTGAGATGATGGTCTAGATCGAGATGGTGATTTACGACGAGGACTACTCTTATTATTAAAAGGTTTTGGTGTACGAGATCGTTTACGAAGTCGAGGAGGCATGATAGAAGGTGATTGGTTTGTGAATTTTACTTAATCATAACTTAATCATAAACTAATGAGTCACCTTATTATTAATAAACAATATAGACTTCATACATACGACTCACATATCAACTCTGTTTATTACTCATCAAGACTCAAACTACTATAGAACAGTAAATAAGCTAGAAATATACTTGACTAATTCTCAACTTTAAGTTTTAACAAACAATCAGAGTCGTAATTATCTTGATATTCTTTCTTTAAACTAGCTTATTCTATCGAGATTAAAGCAAACCTCAGATAAGAAACTATATAAATTAGTAAGTTACCGATACGGTGAATTATGGTGAGCTAAAAACAAAATTCAAATCAGTCTAAGTCAGACTACCTGAGAAAATGTGATCTTAGGTGCTTCAAATTTCAAAAAAAAAAATCCTCACTTCCCTCGATAGCCATTCCCACTCCTTTTACTTCCACCATTAGAATAACCACTACCCCCGCCATATCCATGACCACTATTTACACTCGGCTTTATTATTTTCCTCTCTCGTTGAGACTTAGACGTACCTTCTTCACAAGCCACTGAAGTTGAACTAGAAGATCCTTCTTCATTTCCCACCATCCCCTGTAACAGCAGTCTAAACTCCTGCTCATTTCTTATCTTATACATGATGTAGAGAAAGTTATCACTGTTGTTACGGTATTGAGTCCAGAGATTGCCAATCGTTTGATCGTTGATGGATTCATCGGTGGGGGAAATTGATTCGCAGTGGTTGATAGGTTCTGCTTCTCCGTTACCAAATAACCCATTCATCACCACCGGATAAAGGTTTCTCTTAAACATAGTATTAAATGAATACGTAGCTACTCGGTTCATTGGATCGTAGTACAGTTTTGCTTGTTCTAAGAAGCTTGGATTGGACTTGGGAGTGATGGAGAGGTCGAACCTTTTAGATTTAGAGTTTGTTGATTCATTTGAGTTTAGTTTTTTGTATATCGTAAATGAGCCAGAAACTTAACAGGCTAAGAAGAGGTCTATGCTAAGATTGTCTAAAGAAAGAAGACATAGTGGATCAATGGTTTCTCTTGTTGGCAATGTCAATAGTAGACTTGAATGTGCAAGTCATAATCTGCGCAAGCTATACCCAGCTGCGGGCGGCTCTCTACGAAAAATCAAAACACAACATTCGTATATTTTGTGTCCCCCGCCTGGGTTTAAACCGAAATAATAAGTACACCTCTTCATCCAACAAATCATCTCCTCTTAATGCACTACCTCCACCACTCTCATTTGTCTCAAACTCAGAGACTTCACCCAAGTTCAATCTTTGGAAGTTTTCTTGTTTCCATCCAAAACTGCTGAATCCAATGTAAGTGGGTATATAGCCTTGTTCTAGTATAGATTGAGCTATTTCTAGACGACTAGGTGTTTTCAATAATTCGGAGGCTGGACGGTTAAACGTCTTCTTTGTGAGGGAGATGGAGGTAGTAAGGTGTGGAAGGCCGAGGAATAATAGAAGGAGGAGAGGTAAGTTAATATAAACAGGAGACATTGTTACTAATGTATAGTTACTGTACTAAACGTATTTTGAACTAGTAGTAATAAAGAACTCTCAAACACAAGATATAAATATACCAAAAATACGATTCCCAAAAATACGATCATCAATAATGAACACCATGCTAATAAGTAAACTGTAGATTACACAAGATCATACTACTTCTCTAATTCAAAATCTAAATGCACCATGCACTTATGGCATAAATAGAAGTCTAAATTCAACTTACTTAACCCCTAGTACTGGTTAAAATTTCATCAAAGTGTTCTATACTCTTGAATTCTCTTTACTTACTTGCTAAATATATAAAAACAAATATGTAATCTACACAATCAGCAAACGTTTGCTAATATTAGAAATTAAGTTACGTGGCTAATGAACTCACCGCTCCCGCTCTATTTCATTCAGCTCCTCCATCGCGTCCTCTAACCTATCGTAATCACCACTCCTGTCCCATCTCCTCAATCGCATCTTCCAATCTATCATAATCCACCATAAAGTTATTCTCCTGAAGTAATTCTCTCACCCCTAGTAAATCTTCCCGAATAGCATTATCAACAACTTCTCCATACTCCGTATTTTCTACTTCTGCTATAGCACTTTGGAGTTCATCTAAAACATTTAAAACATCCTGTCTAGGATTCCCTGTTCTAACACCAGTTTGAGTAGTAGTACCAGTAGTAGTTCCAGCTGCTGCTGCTGCTGCTGCTGCAGCTTCTTCCCTCCTTCTAGTTGCACTCCTACTCCTACTTCTATTAGTCGGCCAATCATCCACTCTTCTACATCTACCTGTAAATCGTTTTTGGGAAGTGAAGTATGATCCATTATGATTACCTTCAAGCACGACGAGTTTCCAAATCGATAACTCAATTGAATTATCCGTTAACCGTCTTAAATAACCTAGGGACATTAAACGTTTTAATAAATCATCATCGTGATCTGTAATACTAATAGGAGAATCGAAATCAGGATCTTGTGAATCCCCACTACCACTAAAAGTACTTCTAAACAACTTCTCCCCAAATGTGTTCGTACTCCATCTAACTATTTCATATTCCTCATCTTTCTTTCGATTTCTTAAAAATGAAACAAACCCTAAACTTTTTCTCTTGATCCTTGCGGGTACACAATTAGCGAATTTGAGTCATTCTATACGCATAAAATATAGTGTTTTACGGCCGCCTCGTATACATGTGATTAGGTCTCCAGGCATCCCCATGCGGCCAGAACGTGCCGATATTCGAGAGATAAAATCTAGAGGTTGGAGGACCTGTACTACTCATCATCATCATGATTTTTTTCTCATTGTTCTAAGACATCATTTCATACCTACCACCATCATTTTGGGATCATATCGAGGATCCTTGAAATAGTCTTCAAAACGCCTCAGAACCTTCGTTTTGACTACGATTTCATGGATCCTCGAGAGCATCCCTAAATGATGGTGGTAGGTATGAAAGGATGTCTTATGTTCTCTTCCTTTTCGATTTCTTTCATCATCACCATATCACTTAAAGATAACTTAGTATTACTAAGAGATTGTTGAAAATTATCCTCCTCAGATACCTGGGTGGTGCTATGGTCCTTTAAATTTCACAAAGTCTAAAGCTGTAATTGGATTGGATTCGCTGTGTAATTTTAGCTAAATACGCTTGAGAAATGGCTTCGAATCATGCTTTCGGGATGGGTCTCGAAAACCAAAATTTCACAATTTCACAAACAAAGCACCAACCAGATACTGCTGGTCGAACTGCGAAGACTAATTCAGTATCTAAGTTTGGAATCTGACCATTTAGATCTTTCTCAAGTTTAGAGAAGAGAGGAGGAGGAGGGGAATTGGAGGAGGAAGATTTAGGACGTTTATTATTAGTACTGCCATCTTGATTATTAGTATAACGGAGTTGTATCCAGGCTAATGGATTGTATGTTCATTAGAATTAGATCCCATTGAAAGAGAAGAATAAGTTCTTCTTCTTACTGGCATAAAGTTTGCATCGCGATCTACATCAATATTCTCAGTTCTTCTTCTTCTTCTTCTCTCTGCAATAGCAGCAGTAGTGGGATTCAGACTCAGAGGATTGACTCTTGGATTAGGATTCTCAGATCTTCTTCTTCTCTCTGCAATAGCAGCAGTAGTGGGATTCAAAGGATTTACTCTTGGATTCCTAAGTGACATTTTAGAGGTTTTGAAATCTTCAAAAATCATAAGGATTTCTATTGGAAAAAAGCATAAAAAACGATGATTTGAAGCTCTCGGAAAGGGGGGTCTCGAAAGCCTAAAATGTCACTTACCATCTTGGATTATAGAAACGAGTCCTACTTGGTAATTGTGGCTGTTGTAATTGTCTAATACCTTCAGTACCAGTAACAGTAATACCAGCAACAGTAGCAGTGTTACTATCTCCTGTATCATCACTTACAGTGCCTAAACCGAGGTTATAGTCTCTGTCTCTACTACCGTTAGTACTATATAGCTGTCTTTCCGGACTAGGTGATAGAGATGCCTCTACAGACCTTCTAGGACTAGCATTTGGTTCCTGTTGAGTTTCTTCTGTACTTATCGACTGACTTCCTAAGCTATCGGTTAAACTTGCAATCGATTGGTCTGCATCTAAACTTACTGTTGATCTTGGAGAACTATGATGTGTTTGTGTTTCGTGTGTTTCTTCAGATAATGAAATACCAGCTCGTTCCTGTTGTTGTTCTGGAGGATCTGAAGGTTTAGTAGTAGTAGAGGTAGAACTTGAACCAGAAATCAAGCTTATCTTACTCACCTTATCTCCTTCTCTTTTCTTCCAAACGGTACCGTTCAAATTTTCTTCTAGGATGATGTATTTCATCAGTGTTTTAGAAGATCTGTCGGAACCGGCAATATTATCTGGTAGTTTTAGTTTACACTTATACAATCCCTTATTGATCTTCTTTGTTTGTAGAAGTGCTGAGGGAAATAGAAACTTAGACTTTGGCTGTAGACTATTACTTGGCGGAGATTGAGAGGATGATTTAGTAGTAGTACTTAAAGAAGATGATGATGTCTTCGAATTAGCTAATCTCCTTTTCTTCAATGGTCTTCCAGTACTTCCTATCGTCATTCTCATAACTCCCTCTGTATCACCATCTCTAGCAGTAACAACTTTATGAGCATCTCTACTTGTAGATCCAAACTCCTTACCAAGACTACCTAAGCCTAAGTTATGCAAAATATTCAATAAAACTGGTGGTTCTAGAGAGGAGAAAGAAGAAGAGGCAATTGGAGTAGTGACGCGATTATCATTATGATTATCCGGTGGTATTTGTACTTCAACCTGATCTCGTAATTCGTCTTGCTGAGTGGTGTGAGATTCAGATTCAGATAACTGTTGATGTAATCCAACTGGGTCTGTTTTGATTCTTCTTTTATGGAGTTTTGCTGGTATTAGAAGGCTGTCTACAAAAAGGAATAGGAAGACAAGAGTGGAAAAACGATGATACATAGAAGGCGACATTGTTGAAATAATATAAATAGACTGTACAAATATCACTATACCTGGATAAAATAAACTTACTTATTAAAAAAGTATTTGCATGCATTCTTTCTCAATTTGAAATTTTGAATTTGCTTTCCAATTCAACCAAATTAGATAGTGAAAATTTAACTAAGTTCTCAGCTTCATCAAATTAGCTAATTCTCAAATTGGCCAAATTGGTAACTTTCGAATTCGACAAAATTCGAAAGTGTAGAATTAGTTAAATTCTCAAATTGGCCAAATTGGTAACTTTCGAATTCAACTAAGTACGAAAGTGCTAATTCTCAAATCGACCAAGTTTGGTTCACTTTCGAATTCCATCAAATTCGAAAGTGTAAATTTACCTAAACTCTCAAAGTGACCAAAGTTGGCCTACTTTCAAATTTAGCTAATTCTCAGATTGGCAAAGTTTGGTCCATTTTCGAATTCCATCAAATTCGAAAGTGTAAATTTACCTAACTTCTCAAAGTGATCAAATTTGGTCTACTCTCGAGTTTAGCTAATTCTCAAATTGGCCAAGTTTGGTCCACTTTCGAATTCCATCAAATTCGAAAGTGTAAATTTACCTAAACTCTCAAAGTGACCAATTGTGGCCTACTGTCAAATTTAGCTAATTCTCAAATTGGCAAAGTTTGGTCCACTTTCGAATTCCATCAAATTCGAAAGTGTAAATTTACCTAACTTCTCAAAGTGATCAAATTTGGTCTACTCTCGAATTTAGCTAACTCTCAAATTGGCCAAGTTTAGTCCACTTTCGAATTCCATCAGATTCGAAAGTGTAAATTTACCTAAATTCTTAAAGTGACCAAATTTGGCCTACTTTCGAATTTAGCTAATTCTCAAACTGGCCAAGTTTGGTCCACTTTCGAATTCCATCAAATTCGAAAGTGTAAATTTACCTAACTTCTCAAAGTGACCAAATTTGGCCTACTTTCAAATTTAGCTAAATCTCAAATTGGCAAAGTTTGGTCCACTTTCGAATTCCATCAAATTCGAAAGTGTAAATTTACCTAACTTCTCAAAGTGACCAAATTTGGCCTACTCTCGAATTTAGCTAATTCTCAAATCGGCCAAGTTTGGTCCACTTTCGAATTCCATCAAATTCGAAAGTGTAAATTTACCTAGATTCTCAAAGTGACCAAATTTAGCCTACTTTCAAATTTAGCTAATTCTCAAATTGGCAAAGTTTGGCCCACTTTCGAATTCCATCAAATTCGAAAGTGTAAATTTACCTAACTTCTCAAAGTGACCAAATGTGGCCTACTTTCGAATTTAGCTAATTCTCAAATTGGCCAAGTTTGGTCCACTTTCGAATTCCATGAAATTCGAAAGTGTAAATTTACCTAGCTTCTCAAAGTGACCAAATTTGGCCTACTCTCGAATTTAGCTAATTCTCAAACTGTCCAAGCTTGGTCCACTCTCGAATTCCATCAAATTCGAAAGAAAGTGTAAATTTACCTAAATTCTGAAAGTGACCAAATTTGGCCTAATTTCAAATTTAGCTAAATCTAAAATTGGCAAAGTTTGATCCACTTTCGAATTCCATCAAATTCGAAAGTGAAATTTACCTAACTTCTCAAAGTGACCAAATTTGGCCTACTCTCGAATTTAGCTAATTCTCAAATTGGCCAAGTTTGGTCCACGACCAAGTTTGGCCCCTACTTTCGAATTCGATCAAATTCGAAAGTGTAAATTTACCTAATTCTCAAATTGGCCAAATTTGATCGAATTCGGTCAGGTCCACTTTCGAATTTGGTCAAATTGTAAAGTGTAGAATTAGCTAAATTCGCAAAGTTACCAAGTTTGGCAACTTCGAATCTAATCAAATTTATTGATAAAAAGTTGCAGAGAAATAGCTAAAAACTACAACTTTGAAAAAGTATATAAAAATGTTGATATTATTGTAAATTTGAAGGATAATTGAAATTATAATGTATTATCACTGCGCATCGAACTCGAGATCCCGTTGAGGTGGACGGAGATACACGGCCTCCAACCCTCTAACCGCTCGGCCGTATGGTCAGCTTAACAATTTTACTTCTCAGAAAACTTATATCAATAAAAATATGAAAATGCTTACAATTCGCTAAACCATTCACTCTAATAGTGATCAATATTTTTAGGTAAAGCGAAAAAGAAAAGAAGCAAGATAAAATCTGTAAACTAAGATAAATATGAATGATTCTTTTTCCCTTAGAACACCACACTTTTGGATGCGCCAGAACGTCGCAGATACGCTTACTGCTGCGACATTCTGACTTTTCCCGCTTCCTCGGCGATACGGCAGTGCCGCACAGACGCGCGAGTAGGGCTTTAGCCTACATAGCGGAGCCTGCTAGGGTACCATGTACCTCTTCCGAGGATCGGGTAGGAAATTCCAAGGGAAGCTTCATGGAATCAGAGTTGTGGGGCGGGAGGATGGAAAAAGTTAATAAAAACCATCTTAACTCCCTTTCAAAAGTGTCTATCGTGGGATTCGAACCAACGATGACACCTAGATCGTCAATGTGCAGTCAATAGCGATCAAAATAAGTTGATAAAAAGTTCCCATAGAAATCCGAGTTAGGTGGATTCTTAAGGGAGAGATCTTAGCCTGGACCTTAGCATTAGGGCCACTTACGGGATCGAACCCCAACGTTCAGAGTACGTTGTGTAGACCGCCTGGTATCTTGACCATTGCGCCACATGGGTATGTTGCATTTTTCCTCTTCTTAGCGGATGTAGTGATTTGCGGACTAGCCATCCGTCTCACATAGCCGCAGTGCTGAGAGAGGTTTGTCAGGCCTTTCTGAGAGGCTATGACGACAATCTGAATCCAGATCTTAGACACTCTGTCAGTCGAGTCGATCTAGTTCTGCCCAGGTCTCTTACAATGGAGACCTCTCATTTAGGAGCGGCGTACTGCGTTTACCCCAAAAGTGATAGCATAGCTAACGCTATCATGGTGTTCACGAGAAAAAGACTAATTAATATTTATAGATTCATAAATTCACGACAAATATGAATGATTCTTTTTCCCTTAGAACACCACACTTTTGGATGCGCCAGAACGTCGCAGATACGCTTACTGCTGCGACATTCTGACTTTTCCCGCTTCCTCGGCGATACGGCAGTGCCGCACAGACGCGCGAGTAGGGCTTTAGCCTACATAGCGGAGCGCACCAAGGGACCAAGAGCGATGTGCGGCGGAGCAGGAGAGTAGAGGAGGCGGAGAACGCGCAAATGAACTCCCTCCATCTCTCCCTCTCTTTCTTCTCTCTCCCCCTACCCTCTCTTCTGTTATTGAGAGAGGGAGGGTCTGCCTTTGCTAATGGTAGGCCACACAAATATATTTTAAGTTAGTGGGTTGTTAGTGACAGATGCGTAATGCTGTCCCCACTGTGTGTTTATTAGCTGCATGTCCTCACTTACTTGATAGGTGAGTTACTAGTGACAAGCAGGTCCCTATGCTGATGCTAATTGTCCCCACGTGCAAGGTGAGTTGCTAATGACAATTATGCGTTATTGTAATTGTCCCCACTTGAAGTGTGAGTTATTAATCACAATTACAATCCATGCTGTCTGTGACAGCGACCTAAACGACATCATTGTTATCGAAAAGGAATTTTGGTATTGCCGTCCCCACTTACTTGCGGTGAGTTGTTAGTGACAGTCGCAATCCGTTATTGCATTGTTCAAACTTGACAATTACAACCCGTGCCGTCAGTGGCGGCGACCTAACGAAACTTTTTGAATCGATAGGAATTTGTCATTGCTCTGTCCCCACTTACTGTTGGTGAGTTGCTAGTGACAGTCGCAATCCGTTACTGCATTGTCCCCACTTAAAGTGTGAGTTGTCAGTGACAAATGCAGCCTAGGCTTAACGTAAGGGGAAGGAGAGCCTGGCATCTTAAGATGATGCTTTCCTTCAGTGCACCGTGGGCTGGTCACATCCAAGCCAACAGAGTTTTATCCGGGAATAGTAGTACTATTCACCGGCTGCAGCAACCGATAGTTGCTACTCACTACTGCTAGACGGAAGTACCGTTATAGTGTCTGTCAGCTTGGACATGACGACAATCTGAATCCAGATCTTAGACACTCTGTCAGTCGAGTCGATCTAGTTCTGCCCAGGTCTCTTACAATGGAGACCTCTCATTTAGGAGCGGCGTACTGCGTTTACCCCAAAAGTGATAGCATAGCTAACGCTATCATGGTGTTCACGAGAAAAAGACTAATTAATATTTATAGATTCATAAATTCACGACGAAATACAACAAAATTTCAAATGGAAGAGAGAATGCTAGGTATTACGAAACAATGCGGCGAAGCCATTACAATTCTCGTAGGTTATATTTGTAAAAGTATTACAAATGACGAAACTTAATTTTAGTATGTATGAACCAATTTATTTTGTAATTCGCGAAGAACAGAGAAAAAATCCTATCAGTACATTAACTATCAGAAACAGCAGTAAGTTAATGCATTTTTCGAAAAGAATAAGTCTGCCTCTCAACTCAGACTTAAAAAGGAATATGATCATTAAATCAAAAAAATAGAGTTTCATTGTGATCGATTACAAAAAAGAAATCCATAAAATAGACCCACATTCATTTTTATGTATTACTACATCCATTAATATAAATGACTTAAATTTCCCATCCTTCAAAATCCCTATAACACAACACTTAATAACTTAAACTTAATAACGATTCGAACCACTATAGCCACTAGTTCCACCTCCACTATAGGAGTGAGATGCTCCTCCTCCACTATAAGAATGAGAAACTCCTCCTCCATGACTAGCTCCACTATAAGAATGAGAAACTCCATTTCCGCTATAAGAGTGACTAACTCCTCCTCCATTATTACGATTCCACTCCCTATCTTTTCCACCAATACTAATTCCAATCTTAACATGATCTCCAACACGCTGAGCTAAGAAATCCTTAACTGGGTATAGCTCTGGTCTCTGAAAATGTTAACGTATTCTTAGAATTCGCTGTGCTAAAGTAGTTTTTTACATGCATAGAACGCGATTCTTTGGGTATATTTAGAGTCCGGCAATTTAGCGAATCTGCGAAAATACGAAACCAAAGCAAAAGCCAGTTAATCTGCTGGATATTATGAAATGGATGTAAGTATTCCTCTAGTTGGGAGATACGATATTCATAAAATTTAAACTTAGTAGAAGGTTCTTCTGCCTATAATGTGACATTTTAGAAATTTCAGAACCTCAGAATGACCCCCCCTATCTCCATAGCTCAAAATCGCACCAGAATGCATATTCACACGTAATTTAATGCGTTAATTCTGACTTTAGGATTTAAAGGATTTTAGTCTAAAATGTCCCTTACCACTTCTCCCTTTAAATCATAAGCTTCACTCTCACATTCAACTAATTCAAAACGAAGATTAGCTACTTGCACAAACGCTAGATGTGACCATCCATCACGATCATTGGAATTAGATTGATTACCATACTTATTTTTACCCCAGTTACTTCCTCCATCAACTGACTTTCTTTCAAAACTAGCTATCCATAAGACAGATGCAGCTTTCTTCTCATAGTCAAAGATAGTTGCTTCTTCAATCAGTTGAAATTGAATATTCCTTTCTTTACGACCAATCTGAGTGATCCAATAGTTACCTTATTGGTTTGAGTTAGATTCTGATTTTCTTTTTTGGGCCTTAGATTTGCGCAACCTAATGATGTATATACATACGTAAACCTATTAGTGTATCAGGAAGAAAGCTAAGGAAGCCAGAGTGTATAAAATTTGATTGATCAAATGTTTAGAAGGGAATTGATCCTGCTAGAGTACTTCCTATCAAAAACTCTTTACTTAATTAGAGAATGCAGAACACTAAGATCGTGCGGGCGGTAATCAAGAAAAAATACAAATACAAAACTTTTTGTAAACCCTAAGTACCAATATCCCTCGTACCATTCATCGTCCTCCCCGGCTTCTCCTTATACCTTCCTTCTCTAGTAAACAACTGTACAATCAAATACGGATCCTGTTCATTCCAAGCCTTCCCATAAAGATGGACTAATTGGTGTACCGTTTGACGAGTGAACTTAGAGAAATCATTAGGAGGTAACGGTTTATTTAAGTGAGGTGGATGGAGAAGCTTTGGATGTAGAATTACTTGACGTTGCACTACTGATGGTGATACTGCTGAGTCTTTCTGACCTGGATCTATAGTAGAAGTAGCAGTAGATTTATCTCCATTACCTCCTCCACTTCCATGACCACCTACTACAGAAGCTTCCTTACTTTCAAGCTCAAGACTACCTGATGCTGTTACATTATTGTCAATACCTTCTGTATTTGGTGAATTGAATTTATTATAAAGAGAAGAAGTTGTAGTAGCTGTTATAGTAGTAGTTACAGTAGTATGTGGTGGTGTTGAATTAGTATTATTTGGTACATTTGTATTTGATGGTATTGTATTTGTATAAAGTTGTATATTCTTTGGTAGATGTTGTTCTTCCCCGATACGGGTATCTGGTTGTTGTTCAACTTCAAGTAGTATATTTCGATGATTCTGCTGCATTTCAATTTGTTGTTTCTCAGTAAGATTATTAGTAGGATTAGGATTATCAGGATAAGGATTAGTATTTACATTCTTGGAAGATTCTGTAGCATTTAAATTGTAAGAAGATTCAGGAGTAGATTCAGAAGATATCATTTCATATTGTGTAAACCCAATATATTTAACTTTTTCATTAGGATCATAAGTGAGATGTGGTCTTGGTTTTTCATTAGAGAAATCATAACTATTAGAAGATCCAGAAGGTCCTCCTTGTTGGTGGTCTTGAACTACTCCTCTATGATTATCTTCTACATGATTAACTCTATCTAGTCTTTCTCTAGGATATTGTTCTTCCAGTGATTTCGGAGAATCATAGGTAAGAGGTGGACGTGTCACTGTCTCACTTTGATCTTTGCTAGTATTGTTTCCTCTATTCCTTAAGGCAGGAGGAATGTAAGCGGGCATGGTAGTAGTTACTTTTGTGCTAATAGTTTAGTTTCACTTAATTTAGTTTAGTCTTTTTATTAGTATCACTGGAATCTGGATATAGAAGATAGAGTAGTTAAAACTTAAAAACCAAAGTAGTATAAGTAAGAAGAGAGTTTAGTAATAATATGAACAAAATTAGTTATTATAGTTATACTATGAACAGAGACCTTTAAAAGGTGATAGAACTTGATAGTAGTAGAACAACACACAATCAATATGAACCTAGCTTTACTTTAATTAGAACTTAATCAATGGAATCGAATAGCATCTTTTCAAAAGTTTAGATATATTCCACTTACACTTACTAGATAACTATAAAGTTCAACTACTTCTTCACTGACTCATTCATCTTTTTCACGACGATAATGACTAGAAGTACTACTACTCCCTAAAATAAAATAATTGTCCACCTCAAAATCCTTCAGATATCCGGCAGCATAAATAATTAAAAAATCACTGTTTCTCCCTATGAAATCTGTATGATTTAATGGCTTAAAATCACGGCTTTAGGATTAAGGACAAGAATTATCTTTTATGGAGTAATAATAGCATTTTCTTCCTCTTCTTCAAGAAGTAGCTTTTCATATGTTTTATCATCAGCATGAGTACGAATAATCTTAGGTATAGTTGTTTCCTTCGATGGCAATACTATTTCTTCTGAGACTGAGCTGCTATTATAATTAGTATTAGATGGTGTCTTTTCCTCCTCTACCGATTCTAAACGTGTTAATGACAATGTCGATGTTATAGTATTTCGTTCGCTGTTATCAGAATTACGAGTTTTAGGTGCTGGTGGTACTAAAGCTCCTCTCATAGTCATACTCCTCGTCATTGAGGCAAAATTATTATTAAGTGATGAAAATCTGCTACTTAAAGCCCTGCTTAAATTTGAAGCATTGAAACTACTGAATAATCTTTCTAAAGTCACTTTAAATCCTTTCCCTTCTTCCCACAAATTCACCTTTCTCCTTGCTGACAAGATTGCTAGTATATAGACAAGAACATTCATCAATATGACTACTGGAGTATAGGATTGATTATATTTATAACTCACATTAATTGTAAATGTGAGAATAGTAACGAAGTATAATGAAATAGAAGCGTAAGCTCTTGAATAATGAGTATGATTCGGATGTTCTAACTGGATATTGCTTTGGTCTTTGAAAATACGGTAATTTTCTTGAAATTTTACTCTTCGTAATCATAAAGGAAATTTGATGCTTTTTATTTAGGAAAACGTGCATCAAGACAACTCCGAAGCCTCCGCGAACTCCAAGGTTTCTGAAAGTACGAAAATACGAGACCAAAACAAAGCCCAGTTAAGTCACAGATCTCACAGTAGCTAGGTACTATAAATAATAAACTAACGGCTGTAATAGATTGGACATCGTATTTATTCATTCCTAATTTATGTCTATAGAACTCTTCACCGTAATAGTTTACCATTAAAACTACTGGAAATAATAATACAAACATAGTCTGACAAGCAAAGTTACTCAAACGCTGTAAATAGGTCTCCACTGGAGAGAACTGTTCTTGAACTAACTGGATGTTGCTTTGGTCCCGGGTTTTCGGGTTTTCAGCAAATTGCGGGTCTCTAAATATAGCAAAATTTTCACGATTTACCAGTGTAAAACAGCACTTTAGCATGGAGAATTATGAGAATAGGATTTGGGTATTCAGAGACCAAAGCAACACCCAGCTAATGGAGAGTAGATAGCTCGATTCAAAGAACTTAATGCTACCAAGACAACAAAATAGAATAACATAAAGAATCCCTTCCCAAAACTCCACCTCCATGTCTCTGGATCTGTGAACCCAAGAGTAAACATTCTTACAAAAGCTATAGATAATGCTACTGTGATATGGAGTACCCATGGTAACTGGGCATTGCTTTTGTAGGTGAAAATCCACAAAACGTAAACCGGAGAATTCGCTATGCTATTTTACTTAAATACACTTAGAAAACGGCTTCAAAATGGCTCTCTCGGGATGGGTCTCGAAAGTCAAAATTTCACAATTTCACAAACAGAGCACCAACCAGGTAAGATGAAGAGATAATAATGAGAAATAGCAAGAATCTGTTGACGACGGAGACGTGACTTCTTCTGATCATATTCAGTAGGACTATTACCTTGTAAAATAAAATAAATGTCCGATTAGAAAAAACCTTTAGATTGCCGGCTAGTGTACTCCATGGCTCAAAAACACTCCAGATTGCATATTTCAAAGGAGTTTATAGTGTTCAAATCGTAAGTCTAGAATTAAGGTTTTTTAGTAATACTACCAATAATATCTCTACGATTAATCCATGTATGATAAATCCAAATCCCTATGATAATTAAACAAGGTGTCATTAATACATGTGCTAAAACTATATGTATCCAAACACCTATATGATAAAGTAGTCCATATCTATGTAAATGATGTTGAATGGGAGTTAGGCGCCAACCTGAATTGGGATTATTAGAGTTACCAGTGTTAGCATTATTAGCATCCCTATATTTCGGATGCATTTCTGTACATCTTTTTGATACATCTGTTGTACTAGGATGATAAGGAGTTGGTTTTAAAGTTCTCAAATCTTCTACACAAATTCCCATCTTAGGAGCTGTGTAATAAGAACGAAATGAAGAAGGCGAAGATCCTGATACAGTAGTACTTTTAGAAGATCCTCCTCCAGATCCCTTAAAAATCAAACAAACCCTAAACTTTTTCTCTTGATCCTTGCGGGTACATAATTATCAAATTTGTGCCATTTTTATGAATAAAACATAGTATTTTATACTGTTAGAGTAAACGGATCCAAAATCCATATTGGTGCACTTATAATCGCGATTAGTAATAACACGTTGATATACATCAATAAGAATCGATTTAATCTTCTGAAATCACATAATGCATCCTTATGAGTCTTGAAGTTCAAATCAAACAAACCCTAAACTTTTCCTCTTGATCCTTGCGGGTACATAATTGATGGATCTGTGCCATTTTTTATGAATAAAACATAGTATTTTAAAGGGCCACGGATGGCCCTTTAAAACACTATGTTTTATTCATTTCATAAATGTGTCTTATAACTCCATGCTAATACTAGATCAATATCATTAGGATAGGAAGGACAGAATTTATGGAGATAATGATCTAATCTTTTCAATTTACTTGAAGTAGGTGAAGTTGTACCTAAAATTAACAGAGCCCTAAACTTTTTCTCTTGATCCTTGCGGATACAGAATTAGCGAATTTGAGCCAAATTATATGAATAAAAAGGCTAATTTGTAAAGCTAAAATCACATGTTTAGGGTTAGCGTTTTACTACTAGACTTTTCAGATTTCTTTATCCTCTGTCCTTGTATAGGGATGTTCAGAGTGTTGTTGATTGGATTAGTTTTGTTTGGATTGGTATTGTTTGGATTCTGTGAAGTAGACGAGGACATGGTGATGAGAGATTTGCTAACAGCGACAAAAGAAAGAACGTTACATACACGAATAACTAGTCCAGTTCCACTAAATAGTAAATATGTTAACAACGAGATAAACTACAGTCTAGACTTTACAGAAATGAATGAAACTATATTATAACTTATAAGTATAACGCTAATCAACTTACTCTATGTGAAACCAGAATTCATACACTCCTTAAAACATAACTCAATGATCTCAAGATTCAACTATCAAGTTTCAACTCAACGTTACTTCTCATTCGATTGTAAGAGAACATAACGCTTGAATACTTCTTCTTCCTTCTTTAAAACTTCTTATCTTCCTTCTCTAATACTTCTTCTTCCTTTTTACCTACTTCTTCTTCTCTTTACAATGCAGTTACCAAAACTACAAGGATGTTGATACAATGCAGCTACGAAAGCTACAAGGAGGTTGATACAATTCAGCCACGAAAGCTACAAGGAGGTTGATACAATGCAGCTACGAAAGCTACAAGGAGGCTGAATTTACTCTGAATAGTTTTGGAAAACAAGGATAATTTAGAGAAGAAATGTGTCAATAAGATTAGAGATATATTTAGAAGTTACATTTACCATTTGAAATTGAAATTTGAAGTAGTATTGTAGCATTTAATTATTGAATTCGTAGATATAACAGCTCTAAATATCTAATTTTTAGACGTATTTACAGAAATTTAATATCTACAGAAGGGTGAGCAACAGCGATTCGCTGATGGCATGGTATATAAGATTTGATTACACATTTAATTCAATCAATTTTATGCGGAGCTTTCAATCTGTGCGGAAAAAACGAATATTCTCATGACAGAAATTAACAAAAACAGACATTCATAGAACGTAGAGTAAAGTAGTAACAGCATAAGTAAGTTAGTATTCTTGCGGAAGTATAATGTTGTACTCACAAGCGTAGTAGTACCAGATATTAAGATAGAGAGAACAACATTTTTATACAGAAACTCATATGACTGATGTGAAAGAATCACGATAAGTACTACCACTATTATTAAGTTAAAGTTTATATTCTTTCCCTACAAATTAACACAAAATTGACTATTTAACTTTCGGATCATCAGTATCTTACCTTACTTAGTCTTAGTCTCCTCAATGACAATATGAATAATCCATTAAAAGTTGTAAGTCTAAGTAGCTATATTAATAATAATATTATTATGTATATGTATAACTTTATGTCTATTCTACTCTGTGACAACCTCTACTCTATGTGACAATCTATCTTTATCAACTAAATATCAACAGCACCTAGTGTCACTAGTGTCACTATTATATGTGATAACTCGGTAATAGTACAATAGTACAAGATACCGATATATATCAACAAGAATATCATCTAAATCTTCTTTTTCTACTAAAATCGACAATAATCAACAACAACAATTTTAATATGTACGAATATGTTTATATAATATATAAGACGATGAAAAGCTATTGAATGACGTTTTATAAAATACCTTTTGACTGAATAATACCTTTAGACTGAAATGAGATAATGACTGTTAAATTGGTTTGTTTTACTTGTAATAATAAATGATCAATCTGAAATAAGCTTTGAATATAGTTTTAGTTTGAATTTGAAATATTGTGAAATATGATAATATTAGTATTGTGACAAAAATATAAATGTTACTGATAACACATGGTTCTGAGATTAGTTAAACTCGAAATCCGTATAAAAAAATCAGAGAATTAAATAGTTACTGTACCTTAATAAGTCTGATCTGAAATTCATCTAAATTTTGAATTTTCCACCACACCTACGATTAAATTAAAAATCTACCTCCACACCTCCACATAGTATTCTAATAATCATAGCAGCTACCTAATTTAAAAAAAACAGAACCTTAAACTTTTTCTCTTGCTCCTTCCGGGTACACAATTGGCGAGTTTGAGTCATTCTATACGCATAAAACATAGTGTTTGAACGGCCGCCGAGATGGCCGTTCAAACACTATGTTTTATGCTAGTACCTCTCTTAACAAGGTCCTAATGGAACTACATCACCAATATGAAAATCTTCAGGAACTAAAACCTTCTTCTTAGTATCATCTAATGCAATACCTAGCATTTTAGAAATTTTCAAGATTTTAGATCCTACTACTTCAGGGATACATAATTATTGAAAACACTGCATGAGAGTGCGACTTTTCCTATCAAAATCCTTATGATTTTTTAAGGTCTTAGAATCAAGGTTTTAAGCTCTAAAATGTCACATAATAATATAATGCAATAGTAATACGTCCAGTGTATCCACTAGTAGGCCCAGGAGGAGCAGCTTGACGAGCAAACTTAACAGGCCATACAGCATTATATTTATCAGGATGATAATCTCTCTTATAACTACTAACTGCAGATAATGTACCAACACTTCTATGAGTTTTATACTTAGCTAGGCGTTGCTTTGGTCTTTGAATCCCCAAATCCTATTCTTATAATTCTCCATGCTAAAGTGCTATTTTACACGGGTAGAATGCGTTTTTTTGCTATATTTAGAGACCCTCAATTTGCTGAAAACCCGGGACCAAGGCAAAAGCCAGTTAGGTTTAAAAGCTTCCGGTCTAGCAGTTTTAGTATGTTCTACAGAAGGACATGGGAATTCACGATGTTGAGCAGATTTGGTTACCTAATTTAAAAACAACAGAACCTTAAACTTTTTCTCTTGCTCCTTGCGGGTACATAATTGATGGATTTGTGTCAAGTTGTATGAATAAAATGGCTATTTTTTAAGGATAAAATCATAAGGCTAGGATTAAGGAATTTAGAGTACTAATAACTTATTCTCAGCTGATACATGACACTCTTGAACAGGTTTAAAGTTTGGAGCAATAGCTTTTTCACTTTCTGTTTTATTATATCCAGCATAACTACTAGCTGGGTATTGCTTTGGTAGTTCAATTATAAAGCGTATACTTGTAATTACAAAGGATTATTTTTTATCTTTAAAAGGAAACCTTGTAATTTTAGACTTAAGATTTCAGAGTCTTCAGAACCATTCCTGTCATGTAGTTTTAGAAGGTAAGAGCATGATTTTTTTGATATATTCTAGGATCCTCAATATGAAGATCTGAAGCCTAAACCGAAAATTCTAAGCAATTAGCAGTAGTTGTTTCACTTCTAAATTTAGCAGCTTTACCACCAGAACTAGTAGCAGGTGTTTCACACTTTTCTTTAAAAAGTTTATAACTGGGTATGGCTTTAGACTGTATAATTTTGGGTTTAGAACTATTAGCATATTGAGGATCCTTAAACTTATCAAAAAATCCGCGTTTTACCAATATAAATCCACCCTTTTTGATAGCTTCTGAGAGAACTAAAGCCATAGCCAGATAACATTCTGCATTAATTAAACATCCATCAAGAGGTCGAGGTACGAATTGAGTTGTATAGGAACACATAGAACGTTGATATAAAGGAGCACGATTCGGTTGATATCCACCAACTTTAGCAGCAGCAGCTCTGTTTGGATCATGAATAGTTTGTACCTGATTTTTAAGAAAATTCAAATTAAGGGACACATTCTTAACCAAACATCCTAACTCTTAGTCTTAGAAACTAAAATAGTATCATAAGGATTTCTATAGGTAAAACAGCATTCTGATGTGATTATTTTAAGGCTGGTGTATCCGCAAGGATCCAGGGTTATCAAACTTCTAAGAAAATATGCCAACGCTAAGGGTAAATTTTTAAGTACACTAGCACCTCTAGCTTGTTTTAATAACATTGGACTTGATTTACTATGACTTAATGGTGCTCTAAATGAATCAGCAGTAGAAGTAGAATAGAAAATATTACCTTGTAAAATAAAATAAATGTCCGGTTATAAAAAAACCTTCAGATTGCCGGCAGACGCTACTAGAGTTTTTGGGACCGTACTCCAGCTAAGCCACTACTCACACTGGAAAACCCAGCTGGATTTAACTATTAGAGGACTTCTTACGGAGCGATGGGATGATTCAAACCTCTTTGAATTGATCAAACCAAACTTGGAAGTCACCAAGAATACCTAACTCCGAGTTACTACATTCTCCTGATCGATAATCGAAGCTCCGTGTCGCTCGAATTCATGTCTAACAAAGCCTTCGATCTGGTACGATACACAAGGAGACATATTGAAAACACACCTTGGAACCATTAAAGACCATTAGCGGAGAAATTTTCACCAAGTACCTACCTCGATCTGTGGCCGCTCCTTTATTCCCGTAGGATATAGTAGGAGACAAAGGTATTATCTTCAGATTGCCGGCAGCATCCCCATGGCTCAAAAACGCTCCAGATTGCATATTTCAAAGGAGTTTATAGCGTTCAAATTGTAACACTAGGATTAAGGTTTTTAAGTACGATAAATATCCTTATTCAAGTTTTCATATCCACGAGGAATAAACTTTGGTCGCCAACTACCATCATCAATTGGATTACCTTATTTTGGAAAACAAAATACTAAACGAATTAAAAATGAAACAGACCCTAAACTTTTTTTCTTGATCCTTGCGGGTACAGAATTGATGAATTTGAGTCATTCTATACACATAAAACATAGTGTTTGAACGGCCGCCGGAGGCGGCCATCTTAAACACTTTTAGAGAAGAACGTTCATTAATGACTAAGTACCATCTTCATCTAAATTTTCACCATTATGTTCAGCAAGAGCTTCTGTTGTTAGTGTAGCTTTCTCCTCTTCTACCTTTTATTAATATTATGAAGAGAGATATACATTAGATTAGATTAGAAATCTTTATAAGTAGTAACCTTAATTCCTATTCTAAGACACCAAAAAACAGAGTGATTTTATTTAAAACAGCACTCTGAAGCAACTTTTTAGATAAATGAGTACCCGCAAAGAATGAGAATCCGATGTTTTTAAATTAAAATGAAAAACTTAAAATTGAAATCATTAAGTACAATCGTAACATTCTTCTGCGTACCTTCTTCAGCAGCCATGGTTTCGTTAGATTTAGTTTACAATTAGTTAACTTATTCAAAAAAACTCCTAAGAATTATAAGTTAGTTATCAATTTAGTAGTGGGGGATGTTATAAGTAAGTTTTTTTGATTAAATTTGAAATAGTATTAGTAATGTTAGTAAGTAATAATTAGTAACAATTTAAAAAGCATATACGGGAAATAACACGTGGACGATGAAAAAATAGTAATCAATCTCGGCGGATATTATTCAATTTCTCAATGTTATACTCGGAGGACCTCAGATAACTCTACGGGAAAGAAGAAATAACAAGCGGAACTTAACTTTACATGAACACTAAAGACAGAACAAGAAACAAATGACTTTACACAATCGATTAGACTTTAGTTTAGTGTATCATCTTTTAATTCAACGACTTTTTTCTACAAAACGAATCACGAACGATTAATTTATTTAACTAACTTCACAGTCTCATAACAACAACACACTATCTTAAACTAACTAAGTCTAAAGCAAAAGTTGAAGGTTTCTTTGTCTATTCACTTTCCATCATCATTCTTCTTGTCCTCTTCTTCCGCATCTTCATCTCTCTCAACCAATGCTGCTTGGATATCATTTACTAAGTCCAATCCAGGGATTTCTCCCTTTCCATCTTCTTTCGAATCTCCTTCACAAGTAGGTTTATCTAATTTAAAAAAAGTTCTCATATTACTACGTTCGGTTGTATCATTTTCTACTAACTCGTTTTCTTCTACCTTAGGTCAGAAAACATAGATGAAGTTTAGACGAAGTACCCGGCAGCATAATTACTGTCCAAAACGCTGTTTTTCATATATAAAAGTAGCTAATTTATCAGGACCAAATCGTAAGTTCAGAACTAAGGTACTTAAGGTATTAATTTGTTAACTTAACTACGTTTTGTTCGAGTTGTTTCTTTTCTTCCTCACTAAGGGCATGTTTAGCTGCATCGGCGAAAGAAAGAGTTTCAGTAACTTCTTGAGGCTTAGTCTTGGTAGTAAGTTTACTTTCAGTTTCTTCTTTGGTTGGTTTTATTTTCTCTGATGTAACGATTTGTTTTTCTTTCATAGTACTTGTTTTCTTTATAGTACCGTTTGAAGGAGTAGATACATGGGTATCAGGAGTCGTAACAGTAGCTGGATTACTAGTCGTGTCTCCTCTAACATAAGTTAATTCTAAGTTTTCACTTTTTAAACTTTTCACAACCTTTACCTTAACTTTTTCACCAGAAGAAGAAGAAGAACCTCCTCTCCCCAAAGCTATCCCCGCTACTCTTCCTCCACCAAATGTAAATGTTCCAACAGAGAAAGTGAAACAACCTCAACAAGCTC
>Ga0099798_10110_pt1 | contig 24969 bp, 21 predicted proteins | sample Uncmet_Sort29A_1_FD_89870 | JGI IMG/M metagenome (GOLD analysis project Ga0099798, IMG submission 89870) | Marine eukaryotic communities from CALCOFI LINE 67, Pacific Ocean - CN13ID_Sort29A_1 | ecosystem: Environmental > Aquatic > Marine > Oceanic | place: Pacific Ocean: Monterey Bay | collected...
ATCCCGCTGGTCGCCACCCGACGGGCCATCGGGAGGTCTTGAATTCTGTCCGGGCATGTTGGGAACTTGGTCGTCGTCGTATTAGCCGTTATATTCGGCTTTCGTATTAAATCAGGCTACGATCTACTGATTCTACACATCATCATGTGACATAATGACAATCATATTGTAGTAATCCTCCGTCTACTGGACCCGTGGGAATGCATTCAGACTCGGATTCAAAAAAAAATAGGAAATAAATATTTACTAATTTACAATTGATCTACACAACCCTACACCATTTATTACCATCACATTGAATTCACTTTGACACGTACCATTGGACAATTTGGACTCTTTTTCCGAATGCAGATGGACTCGAAATTCCGAAGAAAAGTGGTGGACACAAGTAATTTAGAAACGGCTGCAGTTTCGAAAAAAGACCAAAAATTATCAACAAAAACATACAGTCGTGAAATCTTCATTGACGTCCGATGGTTTGGACCGTTTGGTTCAGGTTTGCTTCATTGGATATCACATAATGTATCATGTATGCCACTCAGTGGCGTGAAAGGCTGAAACGCGAGTCATAATAACGACCTTAAACATCCCAAAGGTTCTTCCCCTCAAACGGTCAATAACGATCTCAAAGATCCCACGGGTTCTTCCCATCAATCTCATCTCCTCAAACATCCCACACGTTCTTCCCGTCAATCGCCCTTCTTATGATGAACACTCCCGGTCGTATCTTATCAAACTCCTTCTTCACATCTTTTGCTTTTCCTAATTTATTTTCGACAAATATTGTCTGATAATTCGCCATGGCGATGATGTCACCGACGCAGACTCCGTTCCGATCGGCCCAGCCAGCGGGAGTTACCTTGTTTGTGTGAGTTTAAACCATAGGAATTAGCCGGAGTTACCTTGTAGCGGAAGTTAGCTTGTAGCGGAAGTTAGCTTGTTGCGCACAATAAATCTTTTTTGAGGTTGTTGCGCACAATAAATCGGTATGTTGCGAGTATGAATTCCGAAATTGATATGAAAATGAATGATATCAGATCATACATGACATACACATGATACACTGCAGAATTCAATATTTATGCATCGTGAGTTCGATCCGTTCGAGATCCTTTCAATATTAATATGCATACTTTCGATATCCGCAGTTCGACCCTTTTGCCATCTGAATCGTCCTTCTTCTTCTTAGAACTCGTATCGAGGAGGCTCATCCTCGGGGCTGGTTCGACGAATTCGAATGCCCAACCTAGGTCGTGTGGGTCATCGAGGAGAGGGGGATTCGTAGCAGTTTTGGGGTTCTTGGATTTAGATCCACCGGAGGCGAAGCCGAACATGTCCATCTTGTGGTGGCCTTCTCTTAAGATGTCCATTTCATGGTGGCCTTCTGTTAAGATGTCCATTTTCTGGTGGCCTTCTCTTACGATGTCTATTTTCTGGTGGCCTTCGGCTAGGACTTGCTCTCTTCTAGGGACTGAATCTTTAATACCATTATCATTTCTGGGAGGCTGACCAGGATTCGTCTTCTTTACACTAGTTTGCCGCGCAGAAGAAGAGGACGAAGAAGAAGAGGATGAAGAAGCGGACGAAGGAGGAGAAGAAGAAGGAAGAACAGCTCCTTCATGAGAGCACACATCACCTTCTTCACTTTCTTCGTCCGAAAGTGAGTTCGATTGTTCCGTATTAAACTCCATCGCTCTCCTATCTTCCATCCAATGCCCTCCCTCAGCTCCAGCATCCCACTCTCCTCCCGCTCCTTCCTCATGCCAATCACCACCTGTTCCTTCTTCGTGCCAGTCTCCCCCAGCGTCAGCTGCATGATCACCACCTGCCCACTCCCCGCCAGCGTCAGCTGCATGATCACCCGCCCAGTCTCCACCAGCCTCGTGGTCAGCACCGTGATCACCGCCCCATTCTGCATGATCCTCTGCATGATCAGCCCCCCATTCGCCACCAGCACCGTCAGCCCCGCCCGCATGATCAGCGCCCCAATCACCAGCACTCATGGCATCACCACCTCCAGCGCCTCCAGCACCGGCATCACCTCCAGCACCGGCGTCACCTCCCGCCATCGCGGCACCGCTACTGCCCGCGCCACTGCTTCCCGCGCCACTACTGACAGCTGTTCCTGCTACCGGTTCCCCCACATCCACGGAAAGCAGAAAGTAGCCGAATTGCAGGAACGCTGTTGGTTGCATCCGCTGGCGCATCAAGATTTCCAAAATTCTCTCAGCCTGAAACACCAGGGGAGAATCGTGCCAGTGCGAATAATCATACCTTGATTCACGCAGTGAAATTGAAGCGAGATAACCCGCAATTGATAGGAAAATGAATATCACATCATACAGAAATGCATCGCAAATTGGATATAGCATAATAATAGCTTCAATCATATTCATCTCAATTTGAATTTGAAATTTCGGATGATCATGATCTCGCTCAGTGTGTGCTTAATAGAGTACCACTGCCTCTCCCAAACCGACGTGTGTCCATCTAAGAATGTTTCAGCACAACTGTGCATCACTTTCTTGCTTTTCCAGAATTGCTCCGCCGTTTCCAGTTTTCCCTGATTGGTTGGCGGAATCGCCAAAACCCCTCTCAATTGGTTCTGATCACCGTGATCTGCGTTTCCGAATTCCGACTGGTGGTTTCCACATTCCTGGAGATACTGCTCAGACCCTAACTGCGGCCACACAGCGCGGCCCTTGATCATGCTGATTTGATCGCCTGGCTTTAATTTCGCTGTTTCGCTTGCCCACGTGTTCCTGTGGTCGAAGTGAGCATTGAAGATTGATGTTGGAATTTACGATTGATGAGGACATTCAAATTCATAACAGGCATGTCAGAAATGCATGCAGTCTTCTACAAATACCATGTCCTCGATCCTCCTAAATTCTCGTCAAATTCCAATCAAATTCTTCCTAAATTCCTCAATGCCCACTTCGGAGCCAGGTGTTCTCCTTCACTGACACAATAAACAGGCGTCCCTGTGCCACCCCGACGCGAAATCCCAATCGGTAAGGACCATCACCTTTTCCTGGTTGGTTCTTTGAATTTCTGATCTTCCCGTCCTTATCTTGATCAAGCAATTTGCCCATTCTGTTTTCGGTAACTAAGCCGGGATGCACCACCGCCAAGCGTAAAGGCAAAATATAAAAAGATACTGGCCTCAGCATCGACAATCTGTTCAAAACATCATCTTTCGACGACAGATCAATCCCGCAACTCATCCACTCGATATATTCATGTTCCCCACTCGCGTGATCTTTATTTTTGTGCTGGCCCACGCAGAAAACGATATCCCCGGGAAGCAATTCGGAAGCGGAATGCGCTTTTTCGCCATCCGCTTTCAACGTCTTTCCAAATTTCTCCAAAAAAAGGCCGTCGTTACCTGCCCTCGTCCCAAACAGCCATGGGAAGCGATCCTCTTCATTTTTCTCCAGCTTCACAATCTCGTACCCGCCCCTGCGTTTACAGCTGAGAGTGAAGCCGACATCATGCCCTTGATCTTCCTCTATTTCAATAATTTTCGCCCACGTCAAATTGTCTTCTTTACCGTGATTGGAGCGAACTGTCAGCTCCACGCCCAAATCCACATCGCCTTTTTGGTCAGCTAATTTCTGCTGCTTTTTTGCACTCAGGCTTTTGTCTTTCCTGTGGCGGGAGTGCGGCAAATTGAGAGTTGTCACTGGAATTTTGAACCAAGAATTTAGAGGACTTGAGATCCTCAAACGCATATTACTGTGCACATCAGAAAAACATGCAGTTAACTTCTGCACTAATAATATGTCCTCGATCTTCCTAAATTCTCGCCCAATTCCAATCACATTTAAAATTCCTTGTAAATTTCTCAATTCGCCACATTTCTTGGCCCATCTTTCTCTTTCGCATCATGCTTCTTCCGGTCGTCGATCGCGCTTTGTAAAGCTTTGATGACTTGAGTGACGGCGAGGGTACCCTGAAGGTATTCCTTGTCATCTTTTTTATCATCACCCCAGCCACCAGAGCCCCAGCCGTCGTCATTCCAACCACTGTCTCCCCAACCATCGTCTCCCCAATCGTTGTCTGCGTCCTTTTTCTTATCATCCTTCTTCTTCTTTTTATCCTTATCCTTGCCCCCTTTCTCGCAAATTTCCTGGACGCTCACCTGTGTATCACAAGTATCACACACTAGTCACACAGTGACACAATACGATTGAGATTTGCGCTGATTTGACTCAGGAAGTTACCGAGAATTTTGTATACTAAGTACAAACAGAAATGCATCATTGCATGCGGAAATTCTGTCGCATACCAATACATACAGAAATAATAACTCCCGTAAAAATCCTGTCAAATTCTGCTAAATTCTTCAATTCTGCTAAATTCTTCAATTCTGCTAAATTCTTCAATTCTGCCAAATTTCAGCTCTTCGGAGCCAGGCTCACATCCCCGATCTGGAGTAACTCATCCCCACAATGAAACCCCTCGAGATCAGCCCAACTATTTTCCTTGATCGTCCGCACATATATACGCGGTGGCGTGGATTCGTCGGGTTTATTAGTTGCATCTTTGCCGTCATCATTGCCACCATATTCATTGCCACCATATTCAAGGAAGGTTTTGGGATGATCGACTGTAAGCGTAAATCCGCCCACGGAGGTGCTACTCGAGGTTTTTTCATTTTTCCAATCGAGCTTCCGAACGAAAATATCGGTGATGTGCACGTCCACATCGTCGGTGTCCTTCTCCTCGGCTTCCTCATCCTCATCTTTTTTCCACTCGTCTTTTGGCTCGTCTTTTGCGTCTTCTTTCCACTCTTCTTTTGATTTCTCGTCTGTTTTCTCGTTTGTTTTCTGGTCTGTTTTCTCGTCTACTTCTTCGGATTTGACTTTGTCTGCTGGTGGAGGAGCAGGAGGAGCACCAGGGGCTGGCGGAGGAGCAGGAGGAGCACCAGGGGCTGGCGGAGGAGCGGGAGGTGCACCAGGGGCTGGAGGAGGAGCGGGAGGGGCACCAGGGGCTGGAGGAGGAGCGGGAGGGGCACCAGGGGCTGGAGGAGCCGCTGGTTTCTCAGGAGGTGCAGGTGGCTTAGGCGCTTCTTTTTTGGAATCCTCTTGTTTGTGTTGGTCGTCCGATTCGGCATGGTGATCATCGTCATGGTGATCATCCCCCTCAGCGTCGAGCGCATCCCAATCAGCGTGATCAGCGCTTTTATCATCGGCGTGATCTTTCTCATCCCAAGATTCTGATTTAGCCTCCTTAGAAGCCGGCGGCGGAGGCGCTTTACTATCATCTTTCTTGGGCTTCTCCTTGGGCTTCTCATCCTTCCTGGGCTTCTCATCCTTCCTGCCCCTCTTATCCCTCCCACCCTGACTACCTTGCGAATCGCTTTCCCAATGCGAGCTCCGGCTGCCAGAGCGGGAAACAGATCTGCTGCCGGAGCGCGGCGAACCAGATCTACTTCCGGAACGCGATCTCGGCGAACCAGATCTACTGTAACTACCTGAACGCGATCTCGGCGACCCAGATCTACTGCCGGAACGCGAACGCGGCGAAGCAGATTCACTGCCGCTGGCGGGCACCATAGCCTGGGATTCCTGTGGAGACTGAGAGTGGCCCCAGTATATGTCAAATCACCACTGATTTACTGTCAAAGAAATACACGAATTCCCTTTTCCATGAGATCCCTCTTCAAATACATTATCACATCAGATCCCTCTTCAAATGCGCTATAGTTTGACACATAACGGGAGCCGAGTCTCAGTCCCTACCTTGGATTCTTGGGCCTTCGGTTGTCCAGCTTGTTGCTTCACTTTTTGTCCCAACTCACGCGGTGTAGCTCGGAATGCTTGCGTGTGATCCTCCCACAGCTCACCAAGCTTGTACATGTGAGTGCCTTCCCAGTCGGCTCGGCGAAGGAGTAAAGAAGGCTTGAAATTACCTCCCAGATGCCACTCGCACATTTGCAACTGCTTGTACGGTCCCCGAAGTACACCGTCGTCCGCTTCGTACAACCAGTCTCCCTCATATTCATGGGGGCCTTTACCAGAGGAGCTCGGCGATACCTGTGTCCAATGTGACTCAAAATTTGGAGCCGCTGAGGAGTGACTCAAAATTTGGATGAAATTTCGAAGTGCATCTATCAAATATACGGACTGCATTCGAAGTGCATCTCCGCGAACTTCAAATATACGAACTGCATCTTTATACAAATTTGTATATTCTCCAATTCCGAAATTGTCAAATTTCCTAGGAAATTCGTTTTATCAGGCCCACATTGGAGCCAGCGATACCCTTTGACCGCTCTTGTGCTCCTCTATGTGGATTGTACTCAAATGGCGCGGCGGACTCTGAAATGGCTCCGCTGGATGGGGCCAGAGGGAGTCGACGCTGTATCTGTGATGCCAGTCTTTTCTCCACACGGTATTCTCATGTGTTATGAAGCCTCCATTGTACCATGTGCTCATCTTGGCAGCAGCATATGGGCCTCGCTCTTTACCGCTTTCATCCTCATAACACCAATCGTCACCAATCTCCTCTTGAGTGTCAGCACCTCCACTCGGCGACGCCGATTTCTGTCCGCCGACTTGATCAAACCTGTGTTCGTTAGGGTTCAGGGTCTGGGGTTTTGGGCACTGAAAGGATGAGGATGAGGATTTTGTGGACTGGAATTATTTATCAAGAATATTTTAAAGGGATGAAGATCTTGAACTCCCTACAGAAACTCCCTACAGAAACTCCGTAGTATACATAAATTTTACAGGCAGTATTATACAAACAAAATTTAGGAAATCCTCGATTGAATAATACTTACCTAAATTCTCATAAAATTCCTACCAAATTCTTCTAAATTCCTATCAAATTCTTCTAAATAAAATTCCTCTCAAATTTGATGCCCACTTCGGGAGCAAGCAAACGTGATTAAGAGAGGCCGCACGCGCATTGCGGCTAGGATATCTGCCTGGGAGGCGTAGGCGTCCATCATCTTGCGACCAAGGGCGATGATGTTGCTGCCTTCGAGTACCTTAATGCACAAAATAAGAGCAACGATTCAAAATTCATCCCTAAAATGACAAATGTAATACAGAAATGCATCGGAAATCATATCGGATTCTACTCATTTTAGAATGTATTCTGAATCGGTGCGCTTATTTTGAAATTTAGAGTACCTGATTCCTTGCCGCCCAGCTCTTTGGGCTGACGGCTGTCACGGGCACCGGCTGGCCCCCTTGGATCTTCCCTGGAATTACCTGTGTTTTGAAAGGTGTGGCAAATTGTATTAAGAAATTGACTTCCGCAAAAAAATTTCACAGGAATTTCGTACGCCAACTATCAGAAGCGCATGCAGTTCCTCCATAAAAATTCGAGTAAAATATTTGTTCTAAAATTTTTTTCACAAAAAAATCCTAAATTTGCCCACTTCGGAGCGAAGTATTACGACCCCCAATTTCCCGTCGGATTTCTGCAGCGTTAACGTGACCCCGCCGATATCCTTTTCCTCGCGGTGCCTCAGAATGGTGATGTCCAGGGGACGCGGCCGCATCGCCTTCCGCACGTCGTCTGCGGATTTGAAGTTTGCTACCGGTTTGCCGCCGACTTTGAGGATCTGGCAGTCCGTGTGAAAGTCGTGCGTCTCAGCCCAGGTACCCGGCTCCACCCGGTCCACGACCTGTGTTGCGGAAAGTGTAGCAGGTTGAGAATACCACTGGAGTTTTACGTGGAATTTTGACGATTTCAGGGGATTTCATACGTATTGACAATACTGTGATTCCGTACAGAAATGTTATGGACAGACTTTTTGAAATATTCGCATTCCTCATCCTTCCAAATTTCAGTAAAATTCCTGTGAAATTCTTGTAAAAATATTCCTGTAAAATTCCTCAATTTGCCGCACTGCGGGGCCAACACTACTATAGGATGCGGCGGATCGATTTCCTGGACGTGGAAGCCCATGTCTCCGTCTGCTTTTTGCACTGTCCGCGTGCATATCAGCTCGTGATCTTCGTTATGGACGCGGTCGACTGTCACTTCTAGTGGCCGAATTTTCATTGCCGCCATCACCTCTTCTTTCGATTTATAGGTTTCTAAGGGCTTCCTCCCGAGGGCGGTGATTTTGGCGCCCACTAAAAACCCATTCCTGGCCGCCCACGTTTTATCCTCGACTTCTTTGATCTCGATCGGCCCTCGACGGAGTGCTACCGGCTTGATGCCCATCTTCCCATCCGACTTTTTCAGTGTAAACGTTGCTCCGCCGCGGTCTATTTCTGGTCTTTGGCGGAGCATCTTGATTTCAAGAGGCCTAGCCTTCATCGCCTCGACCACCTGAGCTTTCGACCTGAAGTGCGCGATTGGTTTTCCCCCTAATGCTAAAATCTTGCACCCCTCATGAAAGTCCTGCATCGCGGACCACGACATCGGGAGGATGCTTTTTACCACTATGGGTTCCGGCGGCTCAATGTCATACCTGCGTTTGAAGCGAGCATTGAGAATATTAATGTAGTTATAGGCATAATAATTTCAAAGGAATTTGGGCCAAGCAGAATCGTGAGTTCGATACTGTAACTGTTGTAACTGTCAGAAATTCATGCAGCGTGCTACAATTTCCATGTCACAATGATGTCCTCCATTGTCTCAAATTCCTATGAAATTCTTCGCCATTCCTCAGTGCCCACTTTGCGGCCAGTCATACGGAACGAGCCCCATAACCCCATCCGATTTCTCCAGCGTTTTGGTAACAATGAGCGGATTGACTTCTGCAGCCGAGCCCACTTTGTCGAAGGTGACTGTCAGCGGCCGAATCTTCATCGCTCTCAGCACTTCCTCCGTTCCTGCATAGGTCTCGATCGGCCGTTTCCCCAACCTGTGTCCGAAGTGGGCATTGAAGATTGCCTTGGGAATTTCACAGGAATTTCATCAGAATTTCGTATCCTAAGTGTCAGAAATGCATTCATTCTTCTCTTAGATTCTTGTGAAATTCGAGCAAAACATTTCTTATTCAAAATTTCTTCCTAAAATTCCTCAATTTGCCCACTTCGGGGCCAACCCAACCCGATGATCTTGCATCCAACGACCACATTATTCCTCTGCGCCCAAGTCCCGTCCTGGACGTCGGTAACCGTGATTTGTCTGCCCCCTTCTATTTTATCCGGGACGACGCCCATCTTCCCGTCTTCTTTTTGGAGGATCAGGGTTACCTAGTATTGCACGAAATATTATTCACGTTCAAAAAATGAGAAAGGGTTCAAAAAATGTTATTGTTAAAGAGAAAGGATTCAAAATTCACGTCCAATATGAGAAGCATACATATTAATACAGAAATGCATCGTATACGACACTTGAGATAGTCATTTTCAAGTGACAAGTGTATTTTGACAGGTGCATTATAATTTAAATTTAAAATTTTGAATCTTTGCTCTTATTGTGAAATTTCGAGTACTCCTCCCTTAATCTTCTTGACCGGTCGTTTTCGCAGGATTGTGACTTCGAGAGGCCGCACTTTCATGGCTGCCATGACTTCTGCTTTGGAGGTGAATTGCCTAATTACTTTTCCGTCTAACTTCACGACTTTGCATCCCTCGTGAATATCGCGAATCGCAGCCCACGACATGGGCTTGACGTCGCCGATTACCTTGTTTATGGCACAAAATAAGGGGAATGATGCGATATTGAAGTGGAAATGAAGTCCATAATCATCATATAATGAATTCCATGATTCATATTCATGAATCATCTCGCTGACTCGTTCATTTTAAGTCTTAAATTACGATCGGATTGGGTGGCTTAACGTCTTTATTTAAGTCTTAAATTACTATCGGATTGGGTGGCTTGACGTCTTTCGGAACGAATCCCATTTGGCCGTCCTCCTTTGTAATTGTGTACGTCACAAGCAGCGGATTATCGCCTCCGACTCTGTCCATGGTAATCTCCAGCGGGCGAACTTTTAGCGCTTTTAGCACCTGGGTAGGGAGTGTGACAGGTTGAGAGAACCACGAGTGGAAGTTCGACACATGGGGTAATCATACGCATAAAGTAACTATCAGAAATGCATGCGGTCTTTTTGAAATTTCATTATCCATCCTCTAAAATTCCACTAAAACTCCAATGGACAATTTTCTAAATTCCTCAACGCCCACTCCGGGGCCAACAGCACCTCATCCTTCCCTGAAAATTCCTCAATCCGTCGCCCTCCCAGGCCGAGCACTCTGCACCCAGCTTCAATTTTTTTGTCGTCGGCCCAGCTACCTTCCTTCACCCCCTTGACCACAATTACTTCCCCAGCCACAACCTTCTCTGGTATCAACCCCATCTCGCGATCCCCATCCTGGAGTGTTAGTGTAATTCCGTTAAGCTCAGGATATTTCTCAGGTCCGGCATCTGATTCTTCACCTTCTTCATGGCTTTCTCCACGCTCAGATTCTTCATGGGATTCTTCATGCTGACTCTCAGATTTCGGACTCTCAGATCTTGGACTTCCTTCGCTTTTTTCCTCCGGTTGTTCTTCAACGTCTTCTACGTGAGCTTCTTCAGCTTCTTCTACGTGAGGCTCCTCTTCGTGTTCTTCGTGCCATTCGTGTTCGTCTGCATCCTCCTTCGCTTCAGGTTCATGATCCTCTCCATGATACTCGTGGTCTTCATGATATTCCGCTTCTTCGTGATACTCATGTTCCTCGTGATAGTCTTGATCTTCGTGATATTCCTCCTGCCCCTCCTCTCCATGATATTCATGCTCCTCATGATGTTCTTCGTGCCCTTCATGAGCTTCAGGATAATGATACTCGAGGTCGGGGGGCACGTAGTCCCGGTCAAGATCATCATCCTCCGCGTCGAGAGGTTCGCGATGCAACTCCGCGATATCGTCATCGAGCTCTTCTATCTCTTTATCTAATGCCTGTGTTCGAAGTGAGCGTTGGTTGAGATTTGGCTGAGGAATTGATTCGGCTTAATAGGAATTTACGTGGAATCTAATAAACAGATGATGAGTCGATATAATTTCATACAGAAAATATCAATATCAGAAATGCATGCGGTCTTGTACAAAACCAGGGTCCCACCTTCTTAATAAATTCTCGTCAAATTCCACGGAAATTCTCGTCAAATTCCAAGGATAATATTCTTCCTCAATTCCTCAATAATTCCTCAATTCGCCACACTCCGTGCCTAACAAGCCCAACAATACCTCCAACTCCGCCTCCCTCTTCTCTCTTTCTGCCTTCCTGAGTTCCAACCTCTTCCTCCTTTCCTGGTCCCTTTCGCCTTGTCTTCGCCTTTTCGCCTGTTGGACCTCGGATTAAGGCTATTTAGTAAATTGATGCACGCTAGTATCGGGATTGTATATAAATTGGTGTACGACATACAAGTGAAATATAGATAGAGATCACACTCCGATGGTCTGGATGTCCTATGGAAAGTCTATGAAATGTGGTCGACTTTTACTAAATAGCTTCAATCCGAGGACTTACCTCTTCCTTAGCCTCTTTGTTGGCCTGGCGGACGGCATCTCGTTCCCTCTCCTTCGCCTCTCTCCTCTCCTGTCTTTCCTGTCGCCTTAACCTAGCGAACACAAGAAGCCGAAATTCATAATTTATAAATCCGAAATTCATTTCATGATCGCGTTGAAAGAACGAGGCAGATAGAGAAATACAATGTTACACATCGTGAAATCATAAATGCGTATCGATAGGGTTCCATCCAGTGATCTCAATCTCGATATGGTTCCATCCAGCGATCCCAATCTCGATTCGGAATTATTCCGGGTATCAATGATCATCATAATAATCGGTTGTTGTGTGATTTAGATTAACTCGAACTCCCGTTCCTCTTCCCGCCATGCTTTTTCCTCTGCATCCAACATACCATCTTGATTCCTCAGAGAAGGCTGTTCACCTTCGCCCCATTTTGGATCCCGCCTTTCACTCGTATAAGATGCCTGTGGCGCTGCTTCTATCCCAGTAGTGATATTATCGTCGCCTTCGTCTATTACGCCTCCCGCGGGAATGTAAGGGCGGCCCTTGCCGCTTGGATCTTTTTCGCCCATGAATGCTCGAGTCATGCCGTCGGTCATCTTCGCTCCGTACCTTAAACCATCAAGTAAATGGATACGAAATCCGAAAGTTACAAATCCCAACTGACTTATTCACAACTACACTGTACAGGTACTTACGGTGAAATGAATACTGGTTTTGTCGTTTTTGTGTACGTTGACGGTTACTTTTAATATAGATTCTATAGAACGTTTATGGTTTCCGGGTTTCCGGGTTACCGTTTCGGATCGTCCCAACCAATATCACGTTTAGAGTACTTTGCTGATAGATCCTGCATTAAGCTTCGAATCTTCTCCGGCTCCTGATTACCTTTAAAAATCATAATAAGCGAGATGATCCGACACTCCTACAAAGATGACGCTCAGACTCGAGTGCAGATAAATTGATAATAATATACATCGTAATATTGGGATACATATAGTCATTTTCTGTTAGTTTCGGATCATCTCGGAAAATTTTGAAAAAAATTTTTCCGCGAAATTTGGAGTACCCATATCCTTGATCAGATTTCGGATCTCATCTGGAACTTCCGCGGTGTCCTCAAACCACGGCCAATTATTATCCACAATTTCTTTAGGACCATCGGGTCCGTATAACGCGTGCTCGATTACGCCGGCCACCTCTTTTTTCCAATTCTCGATTTCCCTTTTTTGTTTCCGCTTTTCCGCCCTCGCTGCAGCTCGCTCTGCCTTCAATTTGCTTCGCTCCTCTCGTTCTCGTTCCTGAATCCATTTTGCCTTCAGTTTCAAGGCTGTTTCCCGCTCATATCTCTCCTCATCCAGACCTTCACCGACCGGTTCTCTTTTCAAAACAAGATGCAGAGGCCTTTTTTCCACCAGAAGCTCGATGATCTGACGTTGGCCTTGCTGGGACATTCTTTTATGGGTTTTCCACTGGGATTCGAGGCCGAGGGTTTTGCCTTTCTTCTTATTGTTATCGGCTTCTTCGGGGAAGGCTTGCTGCATCTCCTGGCTACCTTAGAAATCATATTAACCGAGTGTCGGGAAAGGCTTGCTGCATCTCCTGGCTACCTTAGAAATCACAATATTAACCGAGTATGAATTCTGAAATTGAAACGGAAATGAATATCATATCATGCTCAAATTGAATAATTTAATACATCGTAAATTGGATATCAATTCGATCATGTTCATTTCAATTTGAATTTCGGATCATCATGATGTCAATGATATCATCATCTCTGTCATGTTCACTTCTAGAGTACTTGTCGTCTTCCACTCGAACTGCCCAAAATCTTTATACGGCCGACCATTTATACTTTCTATCATGTCATATTCATTTCTTATGCCATTCGCTGCGGCCCAGCCCCTCGAAACGTCCAAATTCTTAAACCTCCCCGTATGCAAATCGATGATCAACGGCATGAATTTTTTGAGATTTTCCTTGGAATCAAGTTTTTCGATAACCTCGAGTTCTGAGTCGTTGGCTGAATCTAGAGAATCCAGACGTTCGGAGTCAGACTCATTATCCCGTCTACGGTCATCATCCGTCGCGCTAGAATGACTCCCTTCATAACTATCCCCCACGCCGTATTTCCCTCCTTTTCTCCACCTCCTCCCCTTTTTTTTATTGTAGACAGTCGAAACCGTTCCGCTCCCAGTGTAAGAAGTAGATACTGATTGCGGCCCATCATGGCTACTACTACTGTCGGCGATACTACTGCCTTCGGTCGAGCCCGGGCGGTGATGTCTTAAAATCGTAATCGTCAACGGCCTGGCTTCCATCGCTCTAAGAATCTCTCCGCGGGATCTGAAGGACTCGATGTGTTTTTTGCCAAGCTTCAGAATCGAATTCCCAGGTTGGAGGTCGTGAGTAGCGCCCCACGAGCCCGCTTTGCAGCTCTTCACAACTAGGGGTTCGCCAACTGGAAACTTCTTATTTCCAACCGGTACGATGCCCATATTCTCGTGCTTGGATTTGAGGGTGCGGGTAACCACATTCGGATGCTTCGGACCGCTGCTGCTGGTAGAAGCGCTGAAGACTGCACTGTAGGAACCACTGCCACTGCCACTACCAGAACCGGAGCCACTTCTTCCACTTCCAGAGCCGCTTCCACGGCCGGAACCACTCCCACTGCCAGCCGCGCTACCAGAACCACTCCTGTGGGAGCCACTTTGAGATCCACTGCCAGCTCCACTCCCTTTCTTCCGCGGCGCCTTCTCTACTTTTCTTGGCGTCTTTTCTTCTCCAACATCCCGAGGCGTACTCCTAAAAGCTGCAGAATGATCTTTCCACAAGTCTTCTAGCGCATACAATGCCTTCCAGTGAGCCTTTCGTACCTTAATGCAAACAATAACCGAGATGTTCCGTAATTGAAATGGAAATGAATTCCACATTCGATAGAAATACATGAATCATACTTATTCGCGAAGTATACATGAATCAGACTTATTCATTTCAGAACAGATTTCGGATCATCTCAGTCATGATGATGTTGTAATTTAGGCTAGAGTACTTTTATATGCAAAGGCAAGTGGCCGTGCAGATTCCACTCGCACATTTGACGGTTTCTGAACGGGCCCTCCTCATGCCCGTCTTCTCCCTCATAGTACCAATCGCCCTTGTACTCGTGCAAAGCCTTCCCCGAGGAACTGCCCCTTTCCCGCACCCCCTTCTTCTCTTCGTCCTTGTGGATTTTGCTCAGATTCCGCGGCTCCACGCAAAAAGCAACCCGCATTTCCGGCCACAAGGATGATATCGTATAAGAGTGATGCCAAGATTCTCGACGAACTTTCAGATCCCCTTCCAGATGCCCATCCGCACACCACTGCATCATTTGCGGGGTTTTGTACGGGCCCTGCGTTTGACCATCATGATCCTCGTACCACCACAAGCCGTCCTGGTCTAGAGGTTTCCCAGCCCGTTTTAAATCTCGCATCGTCCTTGTTTCAACATCCGTCAGACTTTCGGAACCGCTGGCGGTGGCGGAAGCGGTTGCGGAAGCACTTCCAGATCCACTGTGACTTCTGGAGCCACTTCCAGATCCACTGTGACTCCCACTTCCACTTCCCCTTCGACTGCTCGCCCCTTTACCCTTCTTTCCCCCGAGGGCCATACTTTTCAGCATGTCATCGTGGTCAGCATTACCTTTTTCGTCAACTTCCCCGGTGACGTGTTCGGTTTTGTTCTTGTTCATGGCCTTTCTGAGTTTCTCCTCCATGTCGCCGCCAGAAGCGGTGGATCCCGATGGAGATCCGGATCCTGATGCAGATCCGCTCCCCGAAGACCCTGCTGCCAACGACAACTGACCAGATCCAGAATCTGAACCCGATCCAGAGCTGGATGCTGAAACGGGTTTTTTGCGTCCTTTCGGCGGTGGCATCGAGTGGAAACCCTCTTGGAGTTGCGTACGGAGTCCTACTGTTGATTCCGGCATATCGAAATTATGCGGTCGCTTTGACGTTTTGTGTGTCCGGTTTGACGTTTTATGTGTTCGCTTTGACATTTTATGCGTTCCTTCCTTCTCCTTCGCTCCCGCTTCTTTCTTCTCACTCCCTTTTTTCTCTTGTCCCAAATCCCTCGGTGTACTCCGAAACGCCGCTGACAGATCGCTCCACAACTCCTCTATCGTGTGAAACCCCTTCCAATCCGCTTTGCGGACCAGTAAGTCATGGGGAAGGTGGTCGTTCAGGCTCCATTCGGACATCTTGGCGCTCGTAAAAGGACCCTGCTCGTCTCCATCTTCACCTTGGTAATACCACTCGCCTGGGAGAGGGGATCCACTACCACCTCCACTTCCACTTCTATTGCCGCTTCTAGATTCGCTGCCGCTGCCGGAACGGCTCCCGCTGCGAGAACGACTCCCACTGCCACTTCTACTTCCAGAACCACTTCCACTTCTACTTCCACTCCTACTATAACTCCCACTTCCACTTCCTCTAGTTTCACCACTTCCACTTCTCCCACTCCTTCTACTCCCGCGACTCTTGGGACTTTTGGGACTTCGCGACCGGGTGGTTCTTGAAGCTGAAGGTGATCCACTCCCAGACCCACTGCCAGAGCGAGATTCTTCTTCATCAACTATACCGCTACTATCAGATCGACTGCGACTCCCTGATCTACTGCCACTCCCTGATCCACTGCTCGACTTACTGTAAGACGTTTTAGAACTTTTACTGTAGCTAGAGCCCACCCCCCGGCTCATATCATCCGCGACTAAAGTCTTCAATGATTTGCTCGTTTTTTGGAGAACCCCTCGAAACGTCCCTTCTTTCTTATCTTTTTTTTCCATTCGCTTCTGGATTTTCCGGATTTTCCGCTCGGTTCTGGTGGAGTTGCTGCCGGAGTAGTTGGTTGGTAGAGTGGAGTTCGAAACGCTGTCTTGAAAGCCAGTGAAATCAGATGTGGCTGTACTGGAGACCGAAGCGCCGTCGTTTGCTGCATCATAATGACGATTCAAACCCTTCGTCGCGGAAATCAGCTGATCTTCCAACGAATCGAGATTTCTGCGTACATCCCTCACCCTCTTTTCATGATCTGAGCGGGAGTCATCTCGCTTCTTTCTTCCTCTCCTATCTTTCCTCCCTCCTCGACCTCTGGAATCATCGCGATCCTCTATCCTATCTTTCCGATCCCTGCGAGGTGTCCCTTCATATTCCCCTTCAGCATCCCCAAGAGCTACATTTTGATTATGTAGATTCCGCATGAGCGCCCATCTCTCGCCCCTTGTCATGGGCCTCAACGGAAGAATATCGTCTGCACACAAAAGAAAGTCCCACAGCTCCCTCCGCGTCACCACCACGAGCGGCGTCCGTCTATCGAATGGCCAGCGCTGAAACGGAGAAAATTTCTTTTTGACAATTGCACCGGAACCATCCTGAGCGTTTTGATCGGCCTGATCCAGATTCATGACCTCAACTCCATTCCCGTCAGTACCTTAATAAAGCATCAAAAAAAGGGAAGATCCGAAACTGCATTCCAACTGACTTCGCGAATGCAAATACTTAGTAAGTAACTTACGCGGAAATGAACATTGGTCTTGTCATTTTTGTGTAGGTTGGAGTTTGAGTTTACGCTTTCCAGTGTTTCCGAGTTTGAGTTTACTGTTTCGGATCGTCCCAATTAATATGATGCTTAGATTACCACCGGGCATCGCCTTGCTTGCATTCCCCGGCATTTCTAATAAATCCGCTAAGAATCCCGGCATCTCAGTTTCGGTTTCGGCAAAGGTGAATTCACCTACTCTGTGAATAAACTCTTGTCCAGGAATCAAGCCAAGGAGATTTCTACTGCTCGCTAGGCGGGGTCCTTTTCTGCCCGCCTCTTCATTCTCCTTAATTTCGGATGTTAGCCTGGGATCTCGAATATCTTGCTTCGGGACCTTTCCGTCGAAGCCGTACCTGGGAAAACGGAATAAGCATGGTGCGATATTCCAAATGAATCATGATCCGAAACTCCATTCCAAATGATTTCCAGACTGCAGACGCATATGTGGATCTAGTCATTTCTGTATTGGTGTTCGATGAATACCATGAATGCCATTTCGGATCCTCTACTATATCGCGTTGATAGTCATCTAATCGAGCTAATATCAAAGCTCTGAGTTGTAGCTTACCCACTCAGCCCGTGTCCGCACAATCTCAAAATCTTCCCAGTGTTAACATCGTAATCACCGTTCCATCTCGGCCCATCGACGAACATCATGTGATGCCGATACAAAAACTGATTCTCTTTCCTAATCGTCGTGTCTGGCATTTGGCGTTCCGTTGGTCTGAGTAACGCAGAAGATCGCAGTCTGCGAATGGTCATTCTCAGAGGGCGGGAGGCGAAGGTTTGAGTACCTTCAAGGTGCAATGAATTTGTTTGAGTACCTTCAAGGCGGGAGGCGAAGGTTTGAGTACCTTGTTGTATGAGAGACGTGCAATGAAGGGCGGGAGGCGAATGTTTGAGTGCCTTGTTGTATGAGAGAGGTGCAATGATTCAAGGCGAATGTTTGAGTACCTTGTTGTAAGAGGGACGTGCAATGAATGACATCACCATCATATTAAAGACATACTTGCAAAATGACATCACCATCATATTAAAGACATCACCATCATATTATCTCAGTGACAAGCGACATCCGGATATACTGTCGTGTATTTTGTATAATCGTTGCGTTCATTTTGAAAAACTTTAGTTTACTGAACATCGCACTTCCTGCTCCGCCTGGAGCGATGTTTGGGTTTAATAAAGGCGAAGGTTTCCCATCCAAAATTTGACAAAGCTCTTTCACACTAGGCAAGTCCTTGACCATCAAACATCCGTTGAACATAATGATCTCATCCCCCGCCTGCAACCGAACGCGATCGTTCCACTGGGATCTCAATTGATCATTGGCACTAGTCTGGCCCGTCTCGGATTTCCCGGAAGCACTGTCAGCACTACTGGCTTTCTTAAGAGCATGATTCTTGGAGTATTCTTCATCGCCAACAACAGTTTTTGGTAAAATCTGCTCATTTTTCGGCAAAATCTGTTCCGATTTATCAACAGGTTCTGTTTCAAGAACATTATGTGCATTGTTCACTTCCATCGCTACCCAGCGACCTTTGTCGGAGAGAGGATCAGTACCATCTGCATTTTCGCCTTGCATCATAGTCCCTGAACCCGCATTAGCCTTGATATCAGCATCCTGAGCTTTCTTAGCATCACTGCTTCCATTAAACACCTCATAAATCTGTAATCCCTCAGATTTCCCCGGTTCGAATAAGAAATACCGCAATTCTAAGTCCGTCACGTTCGGACCTACCACGACATCAAACGTCCGGTAATTCTCAGGATCGAATATTGGTTCTGTCCAGGAGTTGCATTCGGGGCGCGCTTTTGTTCTCCAAATGTCTTCGCGTTTTTCCATGCGGAGGATTTTACCTCGATGCGAGTTTGAAGTTTTTGAACTCATGTTCAAGCGTGACTTGAAATCGATGGAAACTATTACATCATGACTCGAAATCGATGGAAATACATCGTGACTTGGAAATACATCAATGGAAATACACCGTGACATCAATGGAAATGTATCGTGTACTTCAATTACTTACATAATTCCCGTACCTCTAGAATCCAGTTTTCACTCTTGTGATAGGAATGTAGTTTTCACTCTTGTGATAGGACTTAATAAGTATATGAATTTGTATTACTCAAATCTTCCTGTTCCTTTTTAGCTTACTCAAGTCTTCCTGTTCCTTCTTCGCCTTCCCCAACAAATGCTGCATCCCACTCTGGGCATTATCCAAAACCATCCACACCTGCGCACCCCATTGAGCCCAATCCTCAAGTGTCCATTCTAAAGAATTTTTCCCATTAGGACCGCTTGATAAGCTGCCCAAAAGTTGCGAGAACGACCTCTCGGGTCCTCCTCCGGATTGGCCGCCGGCTGCCACGGATTGTTCTAGGGAGCGTTGGGCGGCCTCGGTGAGAAGAGCGGAAGGTGCGCTGGGACTGCCCACAGGTGCACCCGGCAAATTGGGGTCCTTCCCTTCTAATTGTTGTTGGAGTCGTGTTAGTGCTCGTAACGTCTCTAGTCTTGTTTCTTCCGGCATGCCCATGATGCGAGCTTTTTTACCTTGTTGCGGAAAATATTAAGCGAGATCATGATGCTCCGAGATTGATATGAAACTGAATATCATCTGATACAGTCTATACAGAAATCCATCGCGAATTGGATATACGTTCAATCATGTTCACATTGGTTTATCTCCATCATGTTCACATTGCTCATCTCCGATGATCATCATCATGATCTCTATGTCATGACAGTCATCATGCCCCTGTAATATTTTAGAATACTAGCAACCCCACTCTTCCCCGCCGCATCGACTGGCCCGTCCCAATTATCCTCCGGAGGCTTTGTTAAAGCTGTAGGATCGGCTGCTTTTGCGACGACCCCCGGAATATTAGCAGGATCGACCAAGCCAGCCGCAATGGCTTCGTCGGCAGCGATGATTTCTCCTTGCTTCGTTACGACACGGCCGTCTGGCAAAGCGATACCTTTGAAACAATCGAATAACTTGTAAGCGACATGATCATTGATCCGGAATTCAATCTGTAAGGCCCATTGCCTGGTGTATTACAGAAATAAATGATGAGATACCGTACTGCAAGAATGCTATTTCGTATGAATCGTATTCCTGTATTTACTAAGTCTATTAATTAGTATTCCGGATCCGAGATCGTGACGGTTCCGCTTGTTTCTGGCAAAATTATCTTACTTCCATCCTGCAGAAACAATCCTTTCGAACTTTCCATTTCCCGAGCGCGTTCTTGGTGGGAGAGAAGTTTCTCATACTGTGAAACCATGCTATTCATCTGGTCCAGCTGGGCCTGGGCCTGGACGTTTGGATCGACTTGGGGTTGGCCTGGTTGTCCGAACTGGCCGGGTTGCCCGGGCTGTCCGGGTTGTCCGAACTGGCCAAGCTGCCCGGGTTGTCCGCCTTGGCCAGTTGGGATAGGCTGTCCCGAAGCATCCAAATTTTGAATAGGTTGCCCGGAGGAATCCAATTGGATCGGTTGTCCAGAAGCATCCAACACCGGTTGTCCATTAGCATCTAATTGAAGTTGGATGGGCTGACCAGAAGCATCTAAGATCGGTTGCCCAGAAGCATCTATCGGTTGTCCAGCCTCATTCACGCCCACCTGGCCCGCCAACGACGACGCCAACGTTCCCTGCGCTCCCGCTGCTCCCGCTACTCCTGGCATCCCATCCCCCCCAGCTCCCTCCCCAGCCGGCAATTGAATCTTTTGTCCACTCATCGGAGATACGCCGATATCCAAAACATAGTCCTCTAGAACAAAGGTTCCAGAACCGCTTCCAGAATTGAAGATTTCTTCCAATTGGGTGAAGAACGCTAGGATTTCCTCTCGAGTAGACTTCAAGACGCTAATATTCTTCTCGATGTGGTCTTTCGGCGTGAGTCCTTCTTCATCTTGAATAAAGGGATCTGCTCCGCAACTCCCAATAAAGAATTTACACAACTCCAATTTACCATTCCTGGCGGACCAATGAAGGAGGGTAAAACCTTTCTCCCAGGTGGCGTGGTCCCAACCCTGAGATTCGACCTCCTCTAAAGCGGAATCAAATCGCTCCGCGCCCATCTCGTCCAGTGCAGTACGTGCTGTTTCGAACGTCACCGGCGGCGCGGCGCCGCCGGCGCCACCTTCCAGAACCCCCATCAGCTGCTTGAATTTTGCGATATTGAGGATATTTCGAGGGTCGCCTGGGAATTTCGCAGCGGCCATATCTGCCAAACTACCAACTAAAATGCGAGTCCCCCAGGAGCTTCTTGCAAGCGTCAAGAGATCGAAATCATCAGGATCAGAACTGACTCCTCGAATTTGAGCAGTCATATCACTCGCCGTAAAATCGCCTTTCTCGCCTAAATGGACGTCTACTACGCGTTTTCCCTGCTCCGGAAGTGAAACAATCTTGACTTTATCGCCGTCTGGCAATGTACCTTAACATCCGAAATAAATGGGACGATCCGGAACTCTAATTCAGATGACGTAAAAATTGATTCCAACATATAGAAATACATCGTGAAGTACACATCTACACTCATATATAATGCCATCTCAAGTTGAGTTCCGGATCGTCCCAATTAACATCGTGATTAGAGTACCATGCTCAGCCAGCAGTTTTTCGAGTAATTCAGGTCGCAAACCAACTAATTTCTCCTGAATCTGTTGATCTTGGACGTTGCCCATTTGCGAATTTCGTTTTTCCTGTTGATCTTTTGGCAGATGCTCGGGCTGACCGTCATGGACACCGAATTCGCGGGAAAAAGCTACAGACTGGCCGCCAGCTGCCTGCGTCAAAGTCATCGCCATACTTTCTTCCTGAATGCCTTGCTGCGCTTGAATTGCCGTCATTATTTCTAACGTTCTCGGCACCCTCCCGCCACTCAGCAGAATACTCATCTTCGTATAGGCGGTGTCCTGCCGCAAAAACTGCAGCAATAATGGTCGCTCGCACATGGCATCCGTGAATTCCTTTTGCGTTAGATTCCTCAGTAAAACGCCCTGTACCCGCAGTAACTCATCTCCCGGGAGGACGCCGCGGGTGTCGCAAAGAGAACCCTTATCCACGCAATCTACGAAGATCGGAGCATACGTCGGGTCTAAATGGTTCGGATGAAACCCGAGAATCCGGTCCCTGGCTCCGGCTTTGAGGGAAAACGATATCGGGACGTGAAACGCCAATGTCAACGGCCGCTCAGTTTGAAACACCCGATCCAGCGCAGTTAGGGAAATCATGGGCTGGTCGGTCACGATGGGGATTGGTTGGGCTTTTGAGGAATTGTATTGATTGATGTTTGATTTCTGGTCTTGATATTGGTTTTGGTTTTGGGGGTAGGAGGTTTGAGGGGAAGTTGTGGAGGGATAGTTCTGCTGAAAGTTGTTTTGCCAGTCGCCAGCTGCGTTGTGAGAGCCTTCAGTAGCAACAAAACTAGCAACAGAACGCTTTTTAGACTTTCGGTTAAACTTTTTCCGATTGCCAGCCGCAGCGGCTTTAAGTTTATGAGAAGATCCTTCAGCAGCAGCTGCTTCATGCTCGCCCTCAGCCCATTCTTCCTGGTCCCCTCCTTCTTCGTACGCGCCCTCAGCCGCCCATTCTTCCTGGTCCCCTCCTTCTTCTTGCACGCCCTCAGCCGCCCACTCTCCCTGATCTCCTTCCTCGTCGTGAGCCCCTTCAGCCCACTCTCCGTCCTCTCCTGTTGGATCATTCGTCACACCCTCCTGTCCTCCTTCTTCGTAGGCGCCTCCTTCTTTTTGCACGCCCTCAGCCAACTCTCCCTGCTCTCCTCCTTCTTCGTGAGCGCCTCCTTCAATGTCGTAAGCGCCTTCAGCCGCCCACTCTCCCTGGTCTCCTCCTTCTTCTTGCACGGCCGCGGGCCACTGTCCCTCCGCACCTTCTCCTGCTGTCGTCGCACCTTCCACTCCTGTCATTGTGCCTTCCAATCCTCCTTCTTCGTGCGCTCCTTCTGCCCCGAGCGTCCCGAAAAACCCCATTGCTTCGCCTTCTGAATCTTGAGCTTCTCCGCCCTCTCCTTGCTGTTGTCCTCCATAATATCCTGCCTGTGCTTCGGAAGATTTCTGTGTTTCGTTCCAATTATCCGGGACCGCTTCCGCCGCTGCTGCAGATGCGGCCGCTTGTTGGGCTGCAGCCGCCGCGGCAGCTGCAGCTGCCGCAGCTTTCTCCTCGGCTGCCCTTTTTTCCTCTCCCCGCATACCTAAAACATCGGTAGCCATCCCCGCGGCCTGATCCAACGAACCCACTTTTGGCGTAATATTTGTCTCTGCAATCATAGCACCATTAACCGCTATTCCATTAACTGCAACCAATTCGCAGCCTGCAAAGATCTTGTTGCGCCAGGCCCAACTGGGGCCGGTGCTCGGCCTGCTCCCTCTCTTCCTCGGTTGATTTGGACTAAAACCGGAATTAAATCCGCCAGCAAACCCGTCTCCGCCAGAAAAACCTGAATTCCCCGTCATTCTTCTTATTTCATCAGGTACCTCATCTTCTGGATACTCCCAAACCCTAACCACAAACACCTTTTTCGTGCTCTCGTCCCTCCGGTAATCGAACCCTAAACCGCATCTGGTCGGTTCAGATGCGTCCACGAAAAAATGCTGCAAATCTTTTAATCTCGGACCGGTGCTTAAATTTTTCAGCTGCGTTGAGGAAGTGACTTCGTACGAGCGAGCGGGTTGATCAGCTGATTGTGTCATCCACCCCGGCTGATTCTTGCCTCCGCCTGCTGCCATGCCTGCTGGGCTTCCATCTCCAAGTAACTGCTGATCGCCCATCGTGCTGACCATGAAACCAGGCGCAAACCGTGAATCTCCCATCCCACTGCCCAAAGCTCCGTGTTTCATATAGCCATCAGCGATAGAATTAACTCCCATCCCCCCATCCTTTTCCACCACCTCTTCCCCCACAATCTGAACATTTTCGTCATTCGGTTTCGGCAATCCCGGCTTCAACACCCTCTGGAACGTCAAAACTAAAGGTCGCAACATCAATAACCTCAAAAATTCTATTCTCTGCAGAGTCCGCACTTGAATGTGATTCAGAGCGAGTAGAGTGTCGCCGGGAACGAGAGAAGTACTGCAAAATGCCCACGAATTCTTCGCTATGTGTTTGATTTTTATCTGTTCTGAGCTACCGAATTCTAACGGTGGTAATGCAGTCAGCCTGATACCGATCCCGATCGGAAGTTTGGGAAGGCGATTTTCCTGCGCGCGCTGCTGGGAAAAGGAGCCTGGATCTGAACCAAGGTTGGAACTTCTACTGCTATAGCCACCATCGTCGCGCTGGACGGAGTGACTCCCCTCCTGGAACTGGGCATGCATGCCCTCCTGGAACTGCAGGAGACGCTTTCCGGAGCGCTGACTCAGACTGTGCAATTCATCATTTACTGAATGATGAAGGTGCATTCCCGTCGAATTTGATTGTTGCAACTCGTCCAGATCGTAAACATTTGGAGCGTGGGCGGTCACATCATTGTAATCGTTGTAGTTGGAATTGCCTTCAAAAGGAACTATTGCCGTTTGAGTTGAGGTTTGGGGTTGTGGTAGTGGTAGAGTCTCGCCTGGCCCTTCCAAATCAAGTGGTTTGTTTACTGGTACCACTGGAACAATTGCCATGCTATTATCCTTCCGCGATCTGCCAATCTTAACACCACCGCTGGCACTACGAACCACGTTATGAGTCTCCGCATCCGCGAGATCGTCCGATTGCACGTCCACTGACGACGTCGCGTCCGGCGAAGAGTTTTGATCAGAAGAAAGCTGATGGTTTTCCTCAGAAGAAATTATTTCCTCAGCAGAAATCGGTGAGCTAGAATTCAGATTCTCCTCTTCCTGACTCGGCGACTCAGCTTCCTGAAACGAAAACGACGCCCCCACCGCGTTGTGACTCCCTTCCTGTCCGACCTCCTCGCCATAAGCACCACTA
>Ga0099798_10111_pt1 | contig 24782 bp, 13 predicted proteins | sample Uncmet_Sort29A_1_FD_89870 | JGI IMG/M metagenome (GOLD analysis project Ga0099798, IMG submission 89870) | Marine eukaryotic communities from CALCOFI LINE 67, Pacific Ocean - CN13ID_Sort29A_1 | ecosystem: Environmental > Aquatic > Marine > Oceanic | place: Pacific Ocean: Monterey Bay | collected...
TGGTATGATATCAGGGTCATCAAATTGAACTGTCTTTTTCTTCAAAGATGGAGGTCTACCAACAGCCTTTGCTTTCTCCTCAACATGATCAATTGTAGGGTCAATATTAGCTGCAATATCCATAGCATGCTTTTTCGTAATCGAACCAGCACTGATTGGTTTGGCATTTCTCTTAACTAATACGCTTGGATTGGTCATCAATTGGCCATTGTCTTTATCAATATTCTTAATATCAGCATTCTGCACATCTTCATAATGAGTTATAGGATATGTGACCTTTGATTCTTCAATCTCTTCAGGTTCTAAATCGCAAACCGGTAGTCCGTCATCATTTAGGTCTACCTTCTCAAGTGGAATGAAAGAGTATGCTTTATAAACATTACCAGTACCAGGATTCAAAACATATACTCCTTTTCCATCGAAACAGAAGCCAAAGAAGTAGCCTATCGTGCCAGGGTCAGCAAACTTACCCATACTTCCTTTATCTTCCCTTTCAGGATAATGCCGGTGAACTATCCCAACTGAACCAAATATTGGAAGAGGTCTTGTAATAGGCCATTTCTTTCCGAAGATAAGTTCAAAGCCAGACATATTACTTGAATTTGGTGGATCTTTGATCAGCGTCAAGAACTCATGATGTTTCATGGCATATGGCCAGTTTCTTATGATATAAGATGGATCTGCCTTATAACTCTTCATGCGTAGAGCTGTGTCCATAATCATGCGACTGGACGCATATCCTTGTTGTACCGCTCTTTCACTTGCACCATTGCTGCTCTTCTCAGTCGAGATAAATACTGGATGAATATTCTCATTAGCAAACAGTTTTCTTCCTTCATCTTCAGTTAATGATCTATGCTGATCCATTACCACCCGTAATATCTGGATGTCATTTTGCTTGTAACCAGGAGCCTGTCGTATCCAATTCAACGTTCTCTTGATAGCCTCAACGTGCTCACTTTGCGACTTTAACATTTCATAGTGGATCCACTTAATATCAGGATCCAATGACGTAAATACAAGAAAAGCAATATGTCCTTGTTTGCTTTTCATATATTCAGGCAGGTTCCCGGAAGCATCCAATGCAATGCTTTCCAACTTTTTATATTCATCAGGCTTGCCAGTAAATAAAGGAGTAATTCCAAGAGCCTTTTCATAACGTTTCTTTCTACTGCCACTTACACCACAAGACATACAGAAATCGGTATCATTGTATATCCGTTTCAGTTCTGCATCAGAAACATTTTCAACTCCAAAAAAAGATTTATTCTTCAAGAATAATGGTAGTACGTTCTCATGTCCTCGACGAAGATGCTCGACGACAAATCTTTCCCGAATCGATAGTGTGGACTTATCGTTTTGTCTATTGTAATGAATTCTTCCGCGTGCTCGGACATCGATAGAACCCTCATCTCCATCAAGATCCCATGAATTTATAGTTGTCTTATCGAAACTCCCAGTAGATTCATCCCCAAAGGAGTGTTGGTTTAATGCTATAGAACTCCAGTCTAATATAGGTTCACCTCGTAAGATCTGATCGCAAACAGCCAGTGAAACTTCGACTGCTTGATCTGATGTCAGTCCTTTATCATTGGACTTCGATAGTTTCTGAACAGGATTCTCGATTGACAGCCTGTAACTCTCCATGTCCCGATTCGGATCTTCTAACGCCAAACGAGGCTTAGCACTGAGGCAAATATCAAGAAGATCTTCTTTCATAAAGTTCAGTATGCAATCGTTAAATTTCTGTTCTGTTATCCCTACATTTCTGCCTGTATATGGGTGGTTAATTTTAACTCCAGAATATCCAGCTGAGATATCCTTCTTCACTTCAGGCATATCCATATCTAATTGTAACCGATCCAAAGAAATGATGTTTAGCATTGCTTGTGGCACGTATAATACATCTTGAAAGAGGCCAATATCACACATGATATATGCATAAAGATTTTTACTGCTTCCAACTCCCACAATTCTGATGTTACAAGGTCTTACGTTAGTTGCATAATCAAGCAATTTTCTGTCCCGGAAGATATGGTTCTCAGCTCCCCCGTCCACTACCATCGATTTGTATGTTCTATATCTCTTTTTCAGCATGCTTACAGAACTGTCTATTTCTGAACTAGTAATGAACCCATGAATCTTTTCCTTCTCAAGTTGTTTTATTATATTAACTGCAACTTCGCTCTCTTTCTTGTTCAACTTCGCTCCTTTCGAACAATGTTCCATGATAATTTCCCGAATTCGATCTGCCACACCATCTCTATCTTCTCCTGGTGGTCTCTTCTTTGTAATTTCATTCAGTGAGAAAGACAATATCGTATGTGCATGCGACTCTCCAGACTTATTCGTATATATCGTAGAAGACTCCTTCGTCGATCCTATTAATCCCATCGATAGACCCTTCCACATGGTATTGATATTGAGATTTTTGGTCTTGGTTCCCAAGAATTTCTTACAAGCTTTGCCTACATGTCCATTGCATTCAGTTAGAACACGTACAACCTTGACAACAGAAACATCTTTGACTGAAGAGTATTTATCCGATCGCTCAACTATCATTTCCTTCAGTCTAGTTATCTTCTTACTATTACGTCGTTTATTCCATCTTCCTTGTATCAGTGCTGCAGCTTCATCTTGTTCCAGTTTTGCAGCTTTATTTGCTTCCGGAGAGATCGAGGATCCCTGTTTATCCAGACGATTCACGTAATCTTCCAGTTTCTTCTCACGGTCAAGCAACTTCTTTTTCAGCTCTAGTTGCTTCATTTTCCGTTTGCTATCCATTTGCAATACTATCTCGTCCTTTATATGGTTAAGATAGCTCCTCCAGTGGAAACTAATAACTTTAACAGAATGCTTCCATAGAGTGAATTCAACAGGATCTCTTTTAATCCAATCTTGCCGATTACTCTTATCAAGTTTCTGCCTCAGGTCTTTCATTCTTTTATTGAACTTCGTCCTGTCAGCTTTCTTCTGAATTACTATCTTCCTCCTATGTACTCTTGGATCAACATATGCATTTGGCTTAGTTGAACCAGGATTGACAGATTCTTGATGCTTTAAGCCTTCTTCAAGACTCTTATTTAATCGTCTGACTTCATCCATATTGTCACGGCTGAGTTCAGCAAGAGATTTGCATCTATTCAGTCTGTCTATCAAGGGTCTCAAGTGTCCAGGCGTTACCTCTTTGAAATCAGTAAGTCCTAAGCCTTTCCTAACTCTGATGAGATTGAGCAACCTTTGAATACAGTCTCTGATTTCTTCTAACCCATTGTTAACGTAGCCGTCAATCTGGGCCAGTCGTTCTTGTACTATGTCTATAGATGCTTTGCCACTGAGGTTCTTGTCAATTTTTCGAATCGTCTTCTCAATATCCTCAACTTTAGAACCGTAGCCATTGTAGACAGGCCTGATCGATTCTAACTTCTGCTCACAAGCACTGATAAGCAGCTCTCGATCATTGAAAACTTTAGTATTTATGCCTTTACTTTCTGCAAACCCAACTAGACATTGATTACTGTAGGCCACAACTTCCTCTTTGAATATAGGTATAGAATCATTTATCAATCTTGTTGATTCAGATTTTCGCGGATCAGTTTCATTCCTTTCGGGCTCGACCGACGTATCAGGGATCCCAGTAGAGTTTCTTGCTGGTCCCGGTTCTTCATTTAAAACTTGAAAGTTTAATTTATCAGCTGTTGTCGATCGTTCGTTCTTAGTAGAAGGTATATAAATCGTGAACCCGCCGCCTTCGTTATGTGGATGACTCTTTAGAATCTTAACCACTTCTTCGTTACCATTTTTGTGTTTGTACACAGCTACCTCCACTCCTCTACCTGGGATAAGTGGAATGTCACGTGTATTTGTCTGATTAGAGTCCGTTCCGACAGACTCAACCACATCATTATCTGCAAAAGTAGATGTATTGGCATCCTGTATCTCTTGCTGTTGCGACTTATTGTCACTACAAGAAACATCCTGAGCGTTTCTTGCAGTTTCTACTTTATTTTCTTCGGCAAAGTCCACGGATCTTTTGTATCGGGCGTTTGCTATTTCTGATTTTTCTGAGACATCGTTATCTGTAAAAGCAGATATATCGACATCTTGTTCCTCTTGCTGTTCCAATTTTTTATCACTACAAGAAATATCCTGTGCATCTCTCGCAGTTCCCATATTATTTTCTTCGGCAAGGTCCACGGATCTTTTGTCGCAGACGTTTGCTATTTCTAAATTTTCTGCGATCGCCATAGAATTATTGCTATGAGCATTCGCTGTTTCTGTTTCAATGTTATCTGTCACGCGCATTCGGCGTTCCTGGTTACCTGTGATAGCAACTATGTAGTCGTAGCTAATTACAGGGTGTGTATTTCTTCGTTTCCTTCCTCCAGGCTTAGTTGTCTGAAGTTTATTTATTTTAGATCTAATTTCGAGATCTCGATGTTTCGCGCAGGTTGCGTGTCGATCTTTGGAGTCTGCATATGTGTACGCAAAAGCGAACCAAAGGACGCCCAAGATTGCAGCCCACGCATCAGTGGTGCCTGTCATTGCGCGCGCGCGCGTCTAACCTTGTATGTAAATTATGATAACTCTAAGCATTTTAAATACTATAGAATATGTATGAACAAAACTGGGTAAATTATATTACATCTAATGATCTTAATAATTTACATAGTGTCAGGTATATTTCGTCCATAATGACAAAACGTTTGTCAATGCATCCCTTTTATTTAAAAGACATATGTCACTACATCTCGCGGAATCAACACAGTAGTTGTATCGTAATCTAACGTCCTGTTGTTCCAGCTTAACCAATAAGCTTATCCGAATTTAATAATTATTGAAAAATCCAAACTGCTTCAGAATCCATATTTACGTTATAAGAAGATTATCACTGTAATCCTGCATAAATTATGCATATCAGGTAGAATCAATTATCACTGCAATTCTATATCTGTCTGCATCTATAGTCAATCATCTTTACTGTTATCAAATCTATTCTAGGAAGAATATTGTAATAATTATAAGGGTTTGTTTCTTGTTGTGTACAAGAGAACAATAATAAAGTTTGTGACATTGTTTTTGTATACACATGATAAGTAAAACTATAAAGATGCCGTGAACTAGGTTCCAGTGTTGTGAGACACCACGTGACAGTCTTGGCTTGTTGTCCGTTGTGGATCCAATGTTGTTACTACCCCAGCTGCATATGTGATTCTATCCGATGAGAGACCATCTGCCTTTGGTTTATCCCTGAGTACTTGAATGATTGGCTTTGTCAGTGCGTCGACGTGGAATGATGTGAGTTTAAACTAGGATTAACTGTAACTAACACAAGACAGCAGATTAGCTTCGAACTAGTGCACCATACATCGGTGATATTGTCAGCCAGCTGGTACGTATTTTATCTAGATCTAGTATATAAGTCATATAACAATTAGCTCAGCCTTCCCCGCGCCGTGAGCCATAAAATAAGGTAAAAGTAAAAATGCATCGATTTGATGGTCAAAAACTAGGACTCGAATATTGTGGTAAATAATTATAATAATTATGCTACCATATATTGAACACCCCGCCATTGGCCATTGAACGATGAATGTATATCGTAGGGTTCTATCTTCCAGTATTGTTGTTGTGGTAGTCCAATTAAATGAACCGATATTTTTGTAGTGGAAGCACATGACGTCCACTGTTCCAGGATATTTTTGAGTTTTACGAAAACTACTTTAGAGATGATCCCGGTTTCTCAAAAGAAAAATCTTCACTGACCATTCAGCATCCAAACATCAAACTGACGTTGACAAAGTTGAGACAAACTTCTATATTAAAGTCAATTAGTTTCTGAAAACATAGTATCAATTCAAATCGCTCACAATTTCGAAAGATGAAATCAATTCCATCATAATATCCAGAAACGTAAACAACAAAACCAAATACTGCGATAGCTGCAACATTATACTGACATACGTATATCAGCACCATGAAAATTGACAAATATTCACAAGTAAGCAAAAGCACGCTGGCTGAAAGCATTGACAATTGATAAATTCCATTCAGCGAAAAACGTTGAATGTCACCATTATTGTATTCCAGAAGTTGTTTGAAAACAATCCCCCTAGGCAAATTCTCCTTCTTTAAACATGAGAAATCAGATACATTTGATAGCAAATGTTTAAGCAGTTCCACTATGAACGTAGTCTTTCTTCCAAGAAGAAATAACATGCACTGCAATGATATCACTATGATCATAAGATTACCAAACAGCAAACTTTTAGACACAGAAATTCCATATGCCATAACTGACGAATTTAAAGAACAAGCCAATGAAATCGAGCAAGAATACTTTACCAGTACGAGAAGAATAACAGTCATGAAAAACTGTAGAGCAATAAGCCCACTCTGTGTTTTACGACGATTCGACGAACACGTAGCTTCTCTTTTCGTATACGTTATAAACGCCACGAACTGAACCAAAATCTGCCAAGCAAAAAGCGAAAGGCAACATTGATAATTCCTATCCTGGGTAATATCTGCAACGATATTTGAACAATGTACAACTGCGGGGGTCGAAGTCAGTTGCACACTGCGATGCCGAAAACGTACAGGCATACTTACGTCAATAGCCTCCGTTATAAAGACTGTAAGCTTTCGGCACCAGCTCTCATTTTTCCTCGTAAAAGCCGCGAAGCAATTTAGGTCTCGGTGCGTCGGCGATGTGCCGCGAAGACAGCGCTACAGCTACAATAAGCTTATCGCGATTAGAATCTGGAAACAGGTCCTATAATTATTATGTTGACATAAGGCTCGCACTTATATACAAACGTAAATCTACATCTCTATGTGTACACATATAACAACATGAAACAGAAATTATTAATCTATTCTAGGAAGAATATTGTAATAATTATAAGGGTTTGTTTCTTGTTGTGTACAAGAGAACAATAATAAAGTTTGTGACATTGTTTTTGTATACACATGATAAGTAAAACTATAAAGATGCCGTGAACTAGGTTCCAGTGTTGTGAGACACCACGTGACAGTCTTGGCTTGTTGTCCGTTGTGGATCCAATGTTGTTACTACCCCAGCTGCATATGTGATTCTATCCGATGAGAGACCATCTGCCTTTGGTTTATCCCTGAGTACTTGAATGATTGGCTTTGTCAGTGCGTCGACGTGGAATGATGTGAGTTTAAACTAGGATTAACTGTAACTAACACAAGACAGCAGATTAGCTTCGAACTAGTGCACCATACATCGGTGATATTGTCAGCCAGCTGGTACGTATTTTATCTAGATCTAGTATATAAGTCATATAACAATTAGCTCAGCCTTCCCCGCGCCGTGAGCCATAAAATAAGGTAAAAGTAAAAATGCATCGATTTGATGGTCAAAAACTAGGACTCGAATATTGTGGTAAATAATTATAATAATTATGCTACCATATATTGAACAATATTAATATAATAATATATATCAGAGAATCTAATATTGTTCAAGTATTATTATTACTGTGTTAATACTATCAAATATTGTTTTTGTGTGTATATATTATAATATTATTGTTTCAATTGAGTCAAATGTTTTCAAATCAGTTCATGAACGACGTCGTGTATGCTAGACTATTATTACTAGTGTAGCTCTTAAACTATATATAATTTGGAAGCAACTTTTCTTTTCAATCTCTTGTGATTCTCCTCTTTTCAGATTCTCAAGGGTTCACCATCATCTCGTCGTGTGATTTACAAGTTCGAAATCTGATTCTAATATATTAATATGTCTCATGGTCAAGAAGTTTAGACTTACGAAGAGACCGCTATAAATTCGGAAGAAATAAAATTATTAGAGAAAGAGAAAGAAACTTGTCTCATTGCTGGAACGCTTTTCATTCCAAAACATCAAAGTGGACCTCACTATTCTTTTCTGATCACGACAAATTTGCGGATCCAAGATCTAGTTCTTGAGTTTATTATTAAATTAATTGACTTTCGAATGAACACAAAATGTCTCAAACTCAAACTGATTTGACAAACAGTCACAAACTGATTGAATTTAATTTAAAAGGCAATCTGGAAGGTATTCAAAAACACATATTAAGTGTAAATAAATCTGAATATTCATAAATAGAGCCCAATACAATAGTATTACAATGTCTCATGGTTTTCTAATAATTCAAGTAAATATCTGATAACTTAAAAAGTTTTGATATAATATTATGATATGTAATTTAATAATCAATGTAAAGATTTCGTGATTGGTTCATTGGGATCATAAATGTAAATGAGATAATTTCTAAGACAATTCTGATTTGAAGCTCTCCTTTTACGGATAATTGTCAATATCTGATACATCCAGACTGAGTGTTGGGTTCTTCAACCGTTCTTTAAATGAATTAAATTTTATTATTCGTTAGAAGGCTTATCTATTGATATATTCTTGGGAATCTTGGCAAATTCCAATTTTTTTTTTATCACTTAAGATTCACTTTATTCAATATTCTTCGTTTTATTTGACATCTAAGATCCAAGATTCACTTCCATAATAATATTATTATGTAAATAATAATATTATATTGATACTATTATGATTAGATAGAGACAACACAAATATTCATAATATTATATATAATATGATAAATTTATAATAATTTATTATGCATATTAATATTATTATCAAGGATATCAAGATAATTTATCTCGGATATCGGATAAAAAGTTTAACTAAAAAAATTGATCAGTATTATTAATAATATCGATATTGCGATATCATGATACGATAAATAATATATGATATTATTCACAATTTATATCCATATAGATATGATAATTATTGCAATTTAGGCCTAATTTATTAAATTATTGAATTTTTATATTATATTGTAATATATAATTATATTATATAATATATATATATAATTTAAACATTAAATTAAATATTTAAATTTTAATAATTTAATAATATATTATCAAATATTAATTTTATTTATTCACGCCGATTTCATGGTCAAGAAATTTGAACTCTAATGTAGATAAACTTGTTGTATATACGTAGTTGCTCTGACCGGCTTTGAATTAGAATGAACTTAGTTCAACTTACTCAACAATAGTTTCAGATCTTCTTGCACACTGGTCAATTGATCGCTAACGTCCTCGAGTTTCTTGTCCATACTCTGAGTCCTCTCACTAACGTCCTTGAGTTTCTTGTCCATTCTCATCTCTAGCTCCTCGATTTTTTTGTCTTTCTTTTCAGTTTTCTCAACAAGGTCTTCAAATTTCTTCTCTATGTTCTTCTCTACGTCCTTTATTTCTTTTTCGACTTTTTTTTCTATGTTCTTCTCGGTTTCACCAATATAAATCTTAATGGCATTCAATCTGCCCGTCCACGTCTCCGTGCTCGCCTTTTTGCAAACAATAGCCTGGCCTTCTTCGGTGATCTGGTCATTGCTTTCCCTGATCTCATAAAAATACTGGGAATCTTTCTCAATTCGTTCTATCATGCTGGGAATCATCGCAGACATGAATTCCACGATCAATCTTGCTTGTGCCATTCTCTTCGTGGCAACAATGTTCTCTTGAATACTTTCATAACTATCACCTAAAAGGGCAATGAGAGCATTCAGGCTAACGACTGGCACCGCAAGGCAAACTAGCACATGATTAAGATTGGCGAGCCAGGGCACTGTCGACCCCGAAGAAGAGTAGTCAGACGAATCAAAGTCACCCATAATTCCAATGTTGAAAGTTTTCAAGAACGCGACAAAGAAAGAGTACAAAGCTTGCCGTGCGCGGCCAGGGTCCTTTTCACATTGAGTCTCGTCATCGTCAATCCCGCCTGTACACGTCCACTTGAAAGAGTGCACCAATTCTGCAAAAACTGAAGTGAAGCCAATTAGAATTATTAGCATCACCGTCAGAAAGGGCATCATGTCCTTGGTGTTCTGAATCAAAACGCTTATTAGCCAACCGCTGCTTGGAAAAGCTCGGATGTAGCTAAGAAGCTTTATCGTGAGAAAGATGGATGTAAACACGGACACAATCGTTTTCAAGTTTGGTACTCCTCGTGCTTCCGGATGATGATCATACATGAACAGAGTCACCAAATGAAATAGTACCAGAAGCAAGACTGAGACATCCACAATGTTCCAGCCGTCTTTGAAGTGCGATCTGAAATTGTAGTTGTTGAATCGTAGTTGCAGGAATTCTTTCACAAACAACACTAAATCGATGACCAATATGACCATGCGTAGAGGACTCGTTTTCGCAAAACTAACTTCCTGCATGTGTAAGAATTGCAGAGAGAGCCAACAAACGCAAAGGACCATGAACAACCAAAACTCTAGAAGGAAGTACTTTCGAATATGCTTAATCCACAATGCATCAACGACAATTCCCAACGCATCGACATCCATGAAATGTGTAGAAGACGATGCTATCAGAATCTTCAGAAATTCCAGGGTGCCTAAACCTCGCAAAACAGGACCTGCCACATACACGGTACTTCCCGGTGGCTTTCCTTTCTCTTCTATACGATTTTTGTTCGTCTGTGCCATTTCATCTCTGGTTTTCAACAGATCGACATCAGTACAATCTGGATTAAAGTACCGTTTGATATTCAAGACACTACTTTTCTCAGCAAGCAGAAACGATGCCCCAATTGCCGAAACAGAAGGATCCAAAACAGCTTTCAACTCGACCTCGCTCATGTATCCCTTTTTGCGATGCTCTAGGAGCAGCTTAGTAATCAAACTTGGTAGATAAGTCCATAAGAATGGCATTCCGACAACTTTCAGGAAGGCGACCAAATAGTCTGAGAGCCTTTCGAATGCGGAGTTGTCTTCCACTGCCGGTCTTGTCACTTTCCACTTTTTCTCAACTACTTTGTCAAACTGAGGGTATGAGGAATTGATTCGTGTTCCCCGGCGGAACTTGATCCACCCTATATTTTTCACTATCCAATCAGAAGTAATTTTCTTCTCTGCTTCCTTTTCATACAAGATTTTCTTTTGTTTTCTCAGTTCCTCTTTCAAGTCATAATCATCTTTCCGAAGCAAGTCTTGAGACAAGAGCAGGCAGTGGAAGGGAAATAGATCTTGGCCTGGAATCGTCGCCAGCTTAAACAGGACTAGAAATTTGTCCTCCATACCTCCCTCGATGACGCACGCAAGCAACATTTTATTCAAGAGCTGCAGCGCATCGTCAATATCGCGATCCCTGCCATACAGGAACTTGCAGCGATCGAATAAGAGACGTATGATCTTGTCTCGTAATTTTGTATCTTTTTGACCGAGTAGCAGCATACTCACAAGCTTCTGCCACACTTTGAGACCTGCAAACACACACAAAATATGCAGGATGAAAAATTTAGGATTCACGTTGGTGTAATACTGACAGATTAATACTTTTTGTTGTTGTTTGTATTAAATTACATTTGCGGAACAATATGCATACCACTATGCGTGGACCGGCGGGTGAGCAAAACAATGATGAGCCGTAGCTTGAGTTCGATTTCCGAATGGATTTCTTCTTCTTCTTTTGGCTTCTCTTCCGGAGTCTGTGGTCCCACCTTTTCTTTTCCTGCCCCCTGCTTCGACGGCACCTTTTCTGACTTTTGCTGGGCAAGTGGATTCTCTGTCACGCCATCTTCCTGGCTATTTGTTGCAACGCCAACGGTAACAGTTGAACCACTGCCACCAAGCTTGTCGTCCGCGTAGTTTATCTTTTTCGTTGTTCCGAGATTTTTAGTCAATCGAATGGCAAAGTTCGCGGCACTCTGCTCTTCCTGGTCCCCTTGGAGGAGGAACTTGCGAAGCTCATCAAGTTCATCAAGTATCGTGGTGCTGGATTCGTCGGATTCGTTGTCGCCACCGCTACCTTTGGACATCTCCTCCGCTTCTTTCTTCTGCGCAATGAAAGCTTCGTTGTCCTTCAAGAGGCTCGCCATGATCTGCATCCAGACGCCCTGGTGGTCGATTGCATCTATTTGTTCGAGTTTCAATTGTTCGAGCTTGGAGCCTGAGTTGTCCTGGAGGCCACGGACCAGGGAGCGCACGCCGGCATTCGTGATGGAACCGTTCCCATTGAGATATATTGCTGTCACAGTCTCGTTGTGCTTCAGCAGCTCGGCGAGACTTTCGCACCCAGCGTCACCGATGTTGTTCTCATTGAGATATATTGCTGTCACAGTCTTGTTGTGCTTCAGCAGCTCGGCGAGACTTTCGCACCCAGCGTCACCGATGTTGTTCTCACTGAGATATAATACCTTCACAGTCTTGTTGTGCTTCAGCAGCTCGGCGATACTTTCGCACCCAGCGTCCCCGATCTTGTTCCCATCGAGACCTATTGTTGCCACAGTCTCGTTGTGCTTCAGCAGCTCGGCGATACTTTCGCACCCAGCGTCCCCGATGTTGTTCCCCTTGAGATATATTCCTGTCACAGTCTCGTTGTGCTTCAGTCCGTCGGCAAGATGTCGGCACCCTTTCGCCGTAATATTGCAGCTGCTGAGAATTATTGCTTCCACGCTCCCTTTGCCCTCCTTGAGATAGTTTGACAAATATTCACAGATCTCATCGCCGTAGCCAGGATTATCAGATAAATCAATACCAGTCCTGCCCTCCTCAAATGCTGTTTTAATTTTCGCCTTAATTTCCTCCCATCTTGCATCGCTCGTGTCGGCCGCCATTTTTTAAAAAAAAGACTCTGCACTACTCACCGCATGCACACACAAGGACAAACTAAAAACAAATTACGGGGCCCTTTTAAATAGTAAAAACTATTAAGACACAAAAAAACCCTTCTCTCGCGCAGAGCCTCCTCCGCCGCCTCCAGACGTTCATGGGATCTTCCGCGCAGCACGGAGAAGGAGGAGAAGGAGAAGAGCGGAAAAAAATATGCATACCTTAGTAATGGCACTACTGCGTAATTTATAATATGTAACTAAATGTAACGTAAACTATTCGAAATTGAGGACATTTAGATCAAAAAACGAGGTAAAAAAGGGTAGCATAGCAAAATTAATTATTATTTACCAACTTCGGTAGATCTCTTCGGTAGATCAAGTTAAGCTTGCGCATACCGGACCATTATATAATTAGATCTAACATCTTGTGTAAATTATACCGTAAGTTTATAATTATTTATGAAAATGATCACTCCAGATTTTATTTAAATTATATTTTTTTATATATAATAATTATTATAAATTATATATATATCATAATTATAATGACTTAATTAATCTTTTGATTATTTTAAAATATATAATTAATACACTTATAGACTTTATGCATAATTTTATAAATTATAAACAGGGTTAATAATAATTATAAATTATTGTAATGGGGGGGCCTAATTAATAAATTAATAATTATTATAATTTTAAATATAAATTATATCTATATAGGCCTAATTTATATATGCATATATATGCATATCGTCTTGCTACAATTTTAGGTGACCCTAGGGTCACCTAGCTAAGTTTACTAGCTGAAATTCCTTATGGTCTGAAAAATTTACTTTCACACACTTGCTAGGTGACCCTAGGGTCACCTAATAAGAATTTAGGCACTATCACTAGCAATGGTCAAATAAATAAATAAAAAATAAAAAAAAGGTATTTAATGCTATTTAATTTTATATTATTGTTATCTATCTTCACCATTTTATATATTTTACATATTTTTGGGTGGCGTTTCATGTATAACGGACGCCCTCAAAGGCCGGAATTATTTTAATTTATATTTTTATATATAAATATAAGGAAATATACCTATATATTATATTTTTATATATAAATATAAGGAAATAGACTACTTTGAAATATTTTTATATATAAATATAAGGAAATAAATATAAAATAAATTTACAAAAATATTTTGTCCATATTTGCTCGATTTAGATCATATGCGGCTCAGTTCGGGTATGATTTATCTAGAGGGATCATAAGACGCACGTAGATAGGTTTACATCATGAAATGGCACTATATAGCAAAAAAAAGTTTTTTCAATATTTTTATATATAAATGTATGGAAATATATAGTAATTTATAATAATTCTGATTTATTTTATATATAAACATAAGGAAATAATACTAATATATTTTTGACAAAAAAAACGAAACAACTTTTTTTTCAAAACTTGCCAAAGTACGTTTACTTGGGTCCAAAACGTCTATAACTTGTGAGGGGCATCAACGACATCCTAAATGAGTTTCCCAACCCAATAGTGCCACCTAGAACCTTGACCATGGGCCTAAGTGGGCTACTCGAAGTTAGGCTATTTTGGCCAAATTAGGTGACCCTAGGGTCACCTAGCTAGGCGTGAAAAAAGTGAAGGTGACCCTAGGATCACCTACGAACATGCAAATTGTAGCAAGGCGATATATATATATATATATATATATATATATATATATCATGTATCACAATGGTATATGGTATATAAATAAATTATATAATTTTATTTAATTAAAAATTTATAAAAAAAAAATATGAATATAACAATAATTATTACATGTAATCGATATTTAATTTTGATAATAAAAATAATTAATTATTAGATTTTATAATTAAAATTTATTATATTTTTTTATATAATATTTATAATATATTATTAATAATTAAAAAATTATGTAAATAAATTTAAAATAAAATTTTTATATATTAAATTTATATCAGATAGATCTACGTTTAATATATATATATATATATTAATATAAATTATTATTATTATTATGATTGCAAATTTTAATATAAGCATAATAAATTATCTGAATCAGATATATATTAATAATTATTATTGTACCATGTTTTTGATAGCTAATTACTGGCTCTTCGAAGTCAGACCGTTTAGCTATCTATCAGATGTTCCTGTAAAAACGATATAATCTACTTACAACCCGTGTCGGCCGCGGTGAAAAAAGACTGCCAAATTGTGAAAAACACAAAATTTTAAAAATTTTTAATTTAATTTAATTGGTAAGCACAATTAGTCGTAAAAGAAATGACCAAACTAGTACCATTTAAAGATTAAAATGGACAAGTAGTGGGTGCATAAATTAAATGATATTATGCCCAAAGCTTCGCCAATTTGTTTGACGCAGTTTGTTTAGCCAGTATAAAATCAAGCATATATAAATTTTAATAAAAAATTAAATTTTGGAGTTTGCCTAGCTAGCTAAACTTAGGTCCGATAATTTTATTTTGGGAGAAAATTGTCATGATAATAATTTTTTATTATGATAATCATAATAAAAAAGAATGATCAATATAATAAAAAAATTATAGTGATCTTAGATGATCATAATAATTATTATGATCTATGGTAAATTCCGGGTTAAACCATCCTGTGAAAAAAAGGTATTAAATTTCTTGGTGTCAACTGGTCGAAACTACACAAAATTAAAACATTAACTTTTGTATCGATTTTGTACACAGATATCATGTATGCATACCAAAAATATTATTATAAATTAAATTATAATTAAAATACATAGGCATTAAATTTTAATTTAATAAATAATTATTAAAATAATAATAATTATTAATTTTGCCTGTTACTCTACTAGTCTATGCATACATGTTATAATTATAATTATTAATTAGATCTATAACTAATATTTATTTGATATATATGCATAGATCTATATATATAATAATTATTATGCATACCAGTAATTTAATTTTTGTTAAATTATAATTAAAATTTTATGTTCACTAAACTCATAGTTTCGATCGGTAAATTAATTATAAATAATATAATTTATAATAAATTTATAAAAGATAAATTTATCAGATAAATAATAATTAAGTATGCATGATAGACTAGGCCTATCTAAATTTTACTGCACGACGTCGACGTCGTCGTGTAACAACTTATGCATACATGTCACTGAGACTGATGATTTTATTATTTTATAATTTATTTATAATTTTTATTAAATTATTAATAAAATTTAATTGATTAATTAGTTATAAATAATATTATTAAATTAATTATAATAATAATTATTTATTTATCAATGCCTTATTAATATAAGCTTAGCTAGAGAGATCATTATAAATTACATGTATGCATAGTATTGCATACCATGGCCAGTATGCTAAATTTAATAATTTAATTAAATTTTTAATTATAATAATTAATTATTTAATAATTTTAGACTTATAATTAGTCTAGCCTGGCCTAATTATTATTATTTAATTTATTATTAATTTTTGAATACCTTATGTTTATGTTTATTAAATTTTAGCCTAAATATAAGGGTCACTGGCGTACCAGCCAGGTATGCATATCGATAATAATAATAAAAATAATAATTATTATAAATATTAATTTTTATTAATCTTTTATGAACGTTTGATTAAATTTAATTAAATAAATAAATAAAATTTAATTAAAAAAAATAAATAATTATTAGAGTTATGCACATACTGTATTTATAAAAATTTAACAGTTAATTTAATTTAATTTAATTTAATATATATGCCTATCATTGGATATATCATAAAAATTTAATTAGACTATATAATTTATTATATCATACCCGGGTATCAATTGCAATAATTCAATATGTATGCATAATTATTTAATATTAATTAATTAATTACCGGGTATTATATTTAATTAGATCTACCTATATTATGGTCATGTGGTATCAAATTGAAGTCGACCACGAAATAAAACATGACCGCTCGATGCACAAAAAATAAATCTTTTCACAGAAAAAAAACGCAGCCTTGTATGCATATATAAGACTTAGTATGGCAGTGCCACTTATTAATAATAATTTTTTTTTGCATCGAGCGGTCATGTTTTTTTATTTTTTCAATAAAATTTAATGTTTTCCTATAATAAATTATAATATTATGCATAATTTAATATTAAATTTTATCATTTTTTTTTTGAGACTGTCCGTTTTGAGACTTTGAGAAATTGAGAGTAACTGTTCGCCTCTTGCGTCAACTTGCGTGCCAGTCTCTCTCTCTCTCTCTCTCTCTCTGTGTGTGTGACTCTGTCTCTCTGTGAGACTCTGTGTCTCTGTAAATATGTGGAGTTGTCCTCCCGGCGCGCGTACCATCCTCCTGAGTTTTGTATAATAATATTACATGGACCTGGACAGTGTTAATACAGTGCACCAAGCTCCGCAAGAACAGCGTAAAAAAGGACGGCTATAGTGCAAAGTACCTTCTGTTTATTTGATACCGCTTCGCGTGTCGTCCTGTACTGCTACACAAATCTTTGTATGTAGTCGTTTAAAGAGACGTCGGAAGCTGTATTTGCCACAAATGACATAAGCTTACTCGCTACATATTGTTTTAACATGTTTAAAAGACATCCAGAGCTCTAGGTGGATCTATTTACAGTTATAATTATTCTTTCTGTGCATGTGTTATTAACTGCGTTGCCTGTCATGAGTTCGTCGAAAATATTAGTCAGAAATGTAACTCGATGCTCGTGCAATAGCAAAACATCGGGTACGACCTGCATACCCACATACTTTTTGTTTCCTTTCCTTTTATCCAGTCAGCTTTATGCAGAGAATTTTTAGTGTGAAGAGGAACCAGAATGTTTACAAAATGTACTATAGTGGCAATGATCAGGGAGCGCACAAATGCCTCAATTCCTTAGATGTAACTAGGTGTACATAAACACCGATTTTGATTGTCATGTCTGGTCACGGTTCTGGTCACGGTTCTGGTCTCCTCTAAGCGATGGATAGGTTCGTGCTTGTATAATTTTTCTAAATTCCACAAAAACAATAATGAAAGTGAACATATGTTGGTGCGTGGTTCGTGTAAATGACGCCGAAACTCAATAATAACGATGATCGAATTGCAAATGTTAACAAAATAAACAGATTTTATTGAATATATGATTCCCCATGCCAAAGACTACAAAGGCAGGATCGAATCCGAAGAAGACAAAGTACACCAAGAGGCGGGGATCTTCGGGTAAATAGCTCAAATTTGAACCCTCCTCGCATGTATATTATTACTTCATTGTGCTTTTTCTTTGTCTTAGATTTGTTGAATGTGCCTGGGAGTTCAACTAATTCTGAGGTCAAAAAAGAAATGCCAAAAGATACTTTCCGGCGAGCCGGAAATAAAGCAAAAAATGTTCAAAAGTTAACGAAGAAAGAGAAAAAAGGTTATTTTAGAGAGCAGCACAATATAAAAGATTTCGTAAATATGTCGTGTTGAAATTGCAAGCGATAGAGTGTAAATTTATTATCCTGCCCTTAGCTGAAAAAAAGGACCAAAAAAAGAAATCTAAATCAGCAAATAGCAACACAAAATCTTCAAAAAAGCCTGTCAAAGAAGACGACGGAAGCGATGATGATGACGGTTTTCACTTGCAATAGAAAAAATTATTGAATTGCGTTGAGTGTACGTTTTGTTAGATTTTGCGGGCAGATTGGACGCTTTGATATCTGGTTCAATTGAAAATAATATTGGAGGTGCAGGAGCAGATGTAAGCATTTGTACTGTCGCAATACATTCGTTTTGAAAGTCAACAGAGACAGTACAACTTTATATATTGTACAGGTGGTCATCGGTAAGATAGGAAAGAATGAGGACCAACTCAGTGATAAATCGGACGATGAAGACGAAGAAGAAGAGAAAGTTGAAGAGCCTGTAAAACCAAGACCACAACTCACACCAGAAGAGAAGAAGAAACGGGCCGAGGAAAAGAAGAAAAAGTTGAAAGAGCTGGCAGCCAGGAGACATCAGGTCCGTATAGTATGATGACTTTTATCAAGAATATGAACTGAATAAATTATGGCGCCCAGGAAAGTGAAGATCAATCTGAAAATAATGCAGAAGAAACTTCTGAAAAAGATCAGACCGAAGATAAGGTTATCTCCTATCAAAATTTCATTTGTCTATAATCTGTAGTTTTTGAGTTAAAATTTCGTATCTCTACTCTAGGTAAATGCTGAACCAGATGAAGATATAAAAAATGTATGTAGAAAGTGGACTAAACATTCATTCATACAAGTCTAAAATCTTCCTTCACAAATCATTCATCTTAGTCGACAAATGTTTCTGAAGCTGATACTGATAAAGTTGAAGATTTGAACTCAAATGAAAGTGTACCGGTTGAAGACACGGCAAAACCTCCAGAAAATGTCCAGGTATGCGAAATGCAAAACAGAATTATTGCTAACTTTGTTCAAGCAGCTAATTACAAAAGGAAGTCGAATCTACTCGCGGTAGTAAAGATGAAACGGACGGCGCAGACATAAACGAAAGCAATCCACGTGAAAGTCTATCAACGCCTTCTGAAGACAAGGAGGTTGCATAAATTTGAAAATGTCATGATGAATATTGCCTTATTTGGGATGAGAAAATATGTCGTGGCAGAAAGAGGATTCAGAAGAAGCGATAGCCTCTAGGCGAACAGCTTGGAAAAAGCATCGAAAGCAATTGTCGTCAGCCGTTCCTCCAGTTCCCTCTACAGAAGAACAGGGAACAGAAAAACAGCAGCAAGAAGACGTTGAGGATCTTCAAGCCCGAAAGGTGGCTTGGAAGGCGCGTAGAAGGAAAACGAGAGGCCAAGGTTCTATTGTTAACAGAGAAAACAGTCAAGCAGCGCGGGAACGAAGTGAAGATCAAGAGTCTTCGGCTGGCGTAAGCAATGAAACGATGAATACTGATACAATAGAGACACCAGCAAAGATAGCGAATAAGGAAGAAAAAGATGAAATCCCAACATCAACGCCTACCATCGATTCAGATCAAACGAGTTCAATCCAATCTCTACAACCCTCAAGTAAATTACATACATGTACAAGGCAAATAAATTTGGTATTTATTTTTGACGTCAAAAATGTTGTAGGCCCGTCCAAAAAGATCTCCTCAGATAATGAAAGTCGTGAGTCTACAGTGCCGTCTACCCAAAAAGAACATAGCAAAATACCGCCAAGTCAAGCGTCAATAGATGCCCAGGAAAGCAATTCGATACAAATCCCACCGACAGAAACGCCATCGGAGGAATCACAGACAATATCTGGTAACGCTGCCGCACTGCACGCTGCAGCATTAATAACAAAACAAGAATGGTTCAAACATGGGATTCAAAATTTGTCGAACGGAGTCAAGCGGTTTAAAGAAGCTAAAAGAAACGAATTTGAATCAACTCTCTCCGCAGAAGCTGCAGAAGCTTTTCTTAGGGCTCAATTTTTTATGGAACAGGCGATAAGCACCGGTGAGGTTAAACAGAGCGCCGCATTAGATGAAAAGATGGAGCAAATGAGCAAAAAGCTCAGACAGTTAAAGAAAAAAGCACCTGCTGGAGCTCTTGACGCAGCTTATCAAGCACACGAAGGATTTAAGAAGTCGCAACTTAGAAAAGGCAAAATCAAATCATTTATGAAGGACCTAAAAACTGCAAAGATAGCAGATCCTGTTCCTGAATCAACGGTGCCTGATCAGGTGCCAAAACCGAACTTGAGTGCCGTTGAAAAAGCTCAAGAAAAAGTCGAAGAACCAGTTCCAATAAATACCGAGTTAAGTGCAGTGTCGACAAACGTTCCAGAAAACCATGACAAGCCACAAACAGATAAAGTAGTCAATGAAGTGGAAGTACCAAAGAAATCATCACAAGAAGATGTCCCGGCAACAGGAATCATGGTGCCTTTGTCTAGCAGTTCAAATTCGGAAGCGGTGACAACGACAAACCACGAGAACGCGCATGAAAAGACGAGTTCGAAACATTCCGTTCTGCTAAAGTCACCCGAGGATCTTAACACAACTGTGGATAAAAAATTTGGAGCAAATACACAAATTGGGAAAGATGCTTTACAAGAGAAACAGTCAAGTAGGCGAAGTGCAAGCACAGCGTTCTCGAAAGATTCACAAAGTGCTAACAGCGATCCAAAGTATGTATTGCAAATGTTTTGATACTAATACCTTTTGTCCTAGTTAAGTTTTTATCGCAATATTACAATACTACTTACCCCCTCTTAGTACCGGCACTGGGAGCTCGTGGAAAATTACTTCTGAGGTACGTGAGTGGTTGGTTGAAGTTACAGAAGAACCACTTCAGCAAGACTTGGAAAATCAACTGAGAGATGGAAAATATCTTTGCCGATTGATAAACAAATTAAATCCAGGTTGGAATTATTAAATTCTTGTCATAGTTGCCACTCACAAATTTGATTGCAGGGACTGTACAGTCGATAAGTAAAATGAACAAACCAATCGCACACAAAGAAAATATTAGATCGTTCTTAGAGGGATGCAAGGTATTTGAACAAAGCACAATGGCGTAAATTGAAAATCGCACAAATAATGTGAAACCGTATTCTGCCTGTAGACATGTGGAGTACGAGAGGTTGATTTATTTAGTCCAAACGATCTATATGAAGGAACAAATATGCGAAAGGTAGTGTCGGCCTACTATTATAATGTAATCGCAAGTAATATTGCATTGTAATGCAGGTTATCAGTACTATTGTGGCTCTTGGGCAATCCGCGCAGGATATACCAGGATATAGCGGACCATCTATAAGACGGAAACTGCGATCTCGTCGTGGTGCTCCAGATTCAATAACAACTGAAAAGCAAAAACAAATAGAAGACGCAAAACTTGCAAAACAAAAGGAGGAAGAAAAGACTGCATTTCTCGAAAAAATGGCCAAAGCAGAGCAAGAAATTGCTGACAAGAAAGAAAAAGAAAGGAAAGAAGAGCTCGAAAAGGCAGCACAAGCTGAAGAGGAAATTGCGAAACAGAAAGAAATAGAGAGGCAGAAACAGCTCGAAAAGACTGCAGTGCTAGAAAAAATGGCCCAAGCTGAACAAGAAATTGCAAAACAGAGAGAAATGGAAAGGCAGAAAGAGCTTGAAACGACTGCACTGCAAGAACAAATGGCCCAAGCTGAGCAAGAAATTGCAAAACAGAGGCAAATAAAGAAGCAGAACGCAGAAAAAAGGGCAAAAGCAGAGCTACAGATCGCAAGACAAAAAGAAAGCGAGAGACAGAAAGCCGCAGAAAAGCAGAGACAATTGCAAGCTCAGCAAGAGCAAGAGACCATAAAGAAGAAGGAGGCAGAAAAAAACGCATTCTTGGAGAAAATGGCAAAAGCAGAACAAGAAATTGCTGAGCAGAAAGAAATACAAAAGCAAAAAGAGGCGGAAAGGTTGGCACAAGCCAAGCGAGAACAAGAAATTGCCAAACAAAAAGAAATAGAAGAGCAGCAAGAAGCGGAAAGGTTGGCACAAGCCCAGCAAGAGATAGCGAAACAAAAAGAAATAGAAGAGCAGAAGGAAGCAGAAAGGCTGGCACAAACCCAGCAATCGAATGCTGACGAGGATCTATCATCTATTGAAGAACTCCCGACTTTGCGATCCGTACACAAGGATCTTGTACTGAAAAAAAAGGAGGCTCTCGAAAGCGACGACCTCATATTAGCTCAATCCCTGAAAGTACAAGTACTAAAAGCTAATGACAAACTCAAAGAAGTCGAAAAGGTAGAACACGGAGAAAAATCTCAAACTATTTGATACTAATGTGTACATGCTTATTAGTTCGCTCACGGGAGACTAGAGGATTTACAATCCAGAAAAGAAAAGCTTGAATCTTCAAAAAGAGCAGCCTTAGCAGATGATGATCTTGTTCTCGCTCAAAAGTGCAAAAAAGAAGTATCGGCTTTTGATGTGAAAATTGAAGAATTGCAGGTTTTTTGTAGCTGCTTCTCTGTCAAATCGTTTGGTGAAATTTTAATTGAAAACTATTATTCACAGACACTAATTGGCAAGCATAACATACCCCGCGGCATACAAAAAAATAAGCGTACGGGCGACGAATTAGAAATGGAATATAAACAAACTGTTGAAGATCACAATCGTCTACAGCGAGAAAAGCAAGAAGCCATAGTGGCTGATAATTTAGAACTGGCCCAACGACTCAAAGAACAGTTAAGAGCAACTAAAATAAAAATTCATGAGCTCGAAGATGCGAGATCAGAGGTAACTTACAGATTTTCTGTCCTAGAGTTGTGGTGTTACAGTTTCTTATTTAGGTGTCTAAGAATACAAAATCTCTTTTGTCCACTGAAGACTATTCAGCCCAGTCCGCAGAGCCGGTTACCGCGTCCTTCATTGCTCAATTTTGTCTATTCGACTTCAACAGCTGAGCTTATGTGTACATATCAAAATTATAGGTGCCGGATCCAAGAATCGATGAAATTACCAAGCTCGGAGCAAATGTGCGGAACATACATTCATATGTTGGACGGTATGCAGAACGACAGAAACGTCGCGAAGGTATTATGAAGGAGTTACAGCCCGTTCTTTCAGTCGCGCTGAACAGATTGCAGTACACTAGGTTGATTATTGTTAATATGAAATATGAAATATGAAATCCACTCAGTCTCGTTCCATAGAACTCAGAATCCTGTGGAATATATCGCTGGGCTACTTCGCGAACCGCAACTAAATGATGATTCTACAGAAGTCGCAAAGAACCAGAAGGTATTACTTAAATTCAAATTAGCAGAATTGCTTATTTTTACAATTTAATTAGGTTGTCAAGAAATGGGAAGAATTTTGTACAGATCTGAAGTCAGATAAATAAAAAACTGCATTGACTAAATAACAATAATTCCGTTTTTCACCCTTTATAAATTTTTGATATTTTATTGCTAATCCGTTAGACTTGTGACAGATTCAATGGTAGAAGCTGTATGTGCATGCATAAAACAACGGTTTGCATTTCTTGCAGATAGTTTTGTTTTTTCCCTGTAAAGAAATGTAATACTTGGCAATCACGTAGTCCGGAAGATACGCTCGAGTTTATTGCAAATTCATTATCCGAAATGGCGAAAACAAAATAGTGCTCGGAAGCAAAGATTCGAGCTCAGAGTTAAACACTTAAACCGGTGCCATATCATTGCAATTCAATTTCAACACTAGTAGCCTATATATATTATAAATCACTGCTATGAATTACACACGCTCTCAGTGGTGGGTGTACAATTGCAATGGTCTAGACTCTAGATATTATGCATGACATTGCATATTAGTTCAATTTTTATCTGCAGGCAAAAATTTTATGACAAAATGAGGCCTCAAATAATTTATCAATAGCGCGATAAGCTCATCATGACAAATCTGGGCCAAATTCATTATTGGCAAATATAATCTTGAGAGACATGATTCAACAAGAATATTAAATTTTATATAAATTTTATAAAATTTATGAACTGCAGCGCAGGGTAATTATCATTTGATATAAGCTTTAAGTTATAATTTATTATAATTTAATAATAATATTATTAATTATTTATTGACAATTATTAGAACTATTAATGATAAAATAATAGTTACTCTATAAAATTTAATAATTTAATAATATGACTAAATAAGCTTAAATTTAGATTATTATTATAATTTAGGCCTATTCACAATAGGCCTATCTGATACCTGGTAATTATTATTAAATATTGACAATTTTACAAAAATAATAAATTATATTCATTAATTAAATTATAATTTAAATTATATTATATTTATATAAATAATTATAATTAATTTATATACATATAATAATAATAATAATATAATCTTACATGTACACTTATCAGATCTAGATATATGCATATAATATTATAAGCTTACAATGGTATGCATACATTAAATTTTATTATAATAATTATTATTATTTATTAAATTTTTATGATGTATTCATATCAATGCATCATAATTATTATAATTATATTAATATAAATAAATAATTAAATAATAATTATTATATATGCATTAATTAATTATAATCATGATAGGCCTAT
>Ga0099798_10112_pt1 | contig 24777 bp, 21 predicted proteins | sample Uncmet_Sort29A_1_FD_89870 | JGI IMG/M metagenome (GOLD analysis project Ga0099798, IMG submission 89870) | Marine eukaryotic communities from CALCOFI LINE 67, Pacific Ocean - CN13ID_Sort29A_1 | ecosystem: Environmental > Aquatic > Marine > Oceanic | place: Pacific Ocean: Monterey Bay | collected...
TTATCTAATATTAAGAAAAGTTTAAATACGGACTAAATAATAATATAAAGCTAATCGTTTTAAGGATATAATACAAATAGAGAGGAAATAAAGGCAAAAGAAACAGGAATAAAAGATTAAGCAATATAAAATCTCTTAAGATGACTATACCTATAGTGAATCTAAATCTACGATAAATTTTAAGGGTATGATTCTAAAACTAAAATTAAGTATAAATACTTTTTCTAAAGCTAAAATTAAGATCTAAGTGCTAGCGGGAAAATACAAAGCACATGGCCTTCTAAATAGTAAAACCTAAGATAGACCTGTATATCAATTTTAATGAGAAGTGAACACTTAGGCTAAGATTTACATACACATACACACACATGCAAAAGTTGCAGATAAGTATTAGTATTAGTATCGACAAGACAAAGGAAGCTAGAAGGTTTGCGGACACAGATACAGCAACTACAATACTTCTAACACCAATAGCTAGTCAAGTAAAAATAGAAGAAAGAGCAATACAGATGGCGAGAATGACAAGAAACCGCCCATAATATTATGGAAAATCGATAGAACCTACTAGTATTATTCAGTAGTAATTATGAACACATATTTTTCAGTAGTAATTACGAACACATAGCTTATTTTAGTATGATTTTTGTTCATCAACATCTTCAGTTTTAAGTATATTCATCGACATCATGATCATAATGATCATTTTTATATTTAAATTAAAAAAAGAATTGCAGCTATAAAATTTTAATTTCCTCAATGATCGTCGAAACATTAATCAATCTTTATCATTGTATTTTGTATTGTACCATACAATTTTTATCACTGAAACTGATCGTTATCATTCAAACTCAAACTCAAATACTAATATTGAGACCATTTGCTTGTTCATTTTTCATGAATCTCTATCCCTTTATTTATTATTTATTACCTTTAAGCGTATTTTTCTCTTACGGATTTCAAATTTTGAAAACTTGCTGACACCAATATGTGCATCTTGTAGTTAAAATATAGAGTAAGATTGTACATGACGTGTACTCGCTGTAGTTGAAATACCTAATACGCAGTAAATGAGGTGTAGTTAAAATACACGTATCAGTCACTGATTTTCATATTTTTTCCGCATCATTCAATAACCTAACCTGGAAACCCAACGTAAGGAGACCTTGGCAATCTAACTACAACAGCCCAACAATCTGCGTCAGGCCCGTAAAGGTTATTCCGTCGACGCTCTCGGCGATTCCATCGCTACCCCCTTCGCTCTGTATCGCGTTCAGCTTCCCTAGTACGCTGAGGATTGAAAGGACGCACAGGAGGCGCAGGATTTAAACCGTTATTATTATCATTACCTCTACCCCTATCATTGTTCTAAGTCTCGTTATACTGAAACCTTTATGCAAGCGCCTGATTCTCGAGGGTCATGTCGTTGAACAAGACAAAGTTATCGTAGTCCATCGGCTTATATTCGAGAAATGTATCGTAGTTTTACAAGACAAGTTTTTCAACTACCTCATTCCGCAGTTCCTCGTGCTAAGTGGCCGCGATTCTGAAGTGCCCGGCTTCCTCCAGATGCTTCTGATCGGTCTCGGAAATTAGCTGCGCCTCATTCTCGTTCATTACGAAATAAAGACGCACGTAGCTCAAGTACTCGCTCTTGTAATCGCCCTGGAAGTAAGAATGCGGATCGTGTTTCCACTCAAAGCTCTAGTTCTCGACATCTATGGGGCGATACTCGGCCTCAGTTCTTTCGATCGCTAAGTCCAGGACCTATTCATTATACATACTTGCAATTTACCGAAAATATCACTCTATCTTCTTTGCATTCGCTCACCCCTTCCTCTCCTTCTCCAGCTTCTTTTCTTGCTTCTTTACTAGCGCGACATTCAACATTCGCTCTCATTTCTTATGCTGAAGCTCTTCTCGGCTTAATTCGCTCTCGGACGAGGCCCTAGTATTTCTTTAATTAGCTCTCGGACAAGGCCCTGAGCTACTTTCATTTCGAGATCTTTCATTTGCAAGAATGGGTCTGGTTTCTGGAACTCTACCAATTCTTATCTACCCATTATTATTCCTGGTTCTTATCTACCCGATATTATTCGTATCAGAATAGTAAGTCGTATTATTCGTTGCCTGAGTATGTTCTTGAAACTATTCAGTTTAATTTCAACTACTTTAATCAAAACTCTAACTCGTAGTATTTCCATTTCCTAATAAATTTCTATTAGCATTAGGTAGTGAACTCGATGAAGAATGATGAGAAGTAATAGTAAGAGGCCCCCCTCATCATCAAGATCATCTTTTTGATCAGATCAAGTAAGAGTCCTAGTCTTCCTCGAATCCCCAATTAATATCGAGAAAGTGGTCGACGTTTCCCCACTACCGATTCATCAGCTTCTCTCGCTTTTAAGTGAGTCGTCACTTCCGTTTGTCCCTCTCAATCCGTTCCCGTTACACTCTAAATCTGTTCCCCTAAGGTCTGTTCCCTAAACCGGTACCTCTGTTCCCTAAACCGGTACCTAGGTCACCTAAACCGTTACCTCTGTTCCCTAAACCGTTACCTCTGTTCACTAAACCGTTCCGTTCCCATTCCCATTCTTCTGCTCTTCTATTATCAATTCCGTCTTACCCGAACCTATCCCTTCATCATCACTCCATCATATCAATGTTCTCAAAATTCCCAAAGTTGTTCACAATATTTTCTCTGAAAATATTAAAAGCATGGGGTACCTCTCTGTATAAATCATTATCGAACTCATTCTCATTCGGGTAGTGGAACTCCACCTCAAACTCATTCTCATTCTCATTCTCCTACTCTTAGCGTAACGCTTTTCTCTTTTTCTCCATCAGTTCATAGCTCATTCAACTGGTATCCAATTTGACGCGAAAACCGTCTCACCGCAACCTCTCCTAGAGCCTCACATTCTGCTTAATGCCGAACTCTCTCCCCTGCCCAAACCGACAAGTCCTGTGCGGTTCATAATATAGCATGCTCAAAATAATCTTAAATCAAAATTTTCATCTTTTGATTCAATTAATATGAAGGGAAAATTTGTATCCAAACAGAGAAAATGACGAGGCAAAATTTGATTTTAAGGAAAAATTTAGTAAATATACCCTATATATATTGAGACAAAATATCGTGAAAATACACAAAAATAACGATATTCATTAGGATATTTCAATTCCTTTAAAATAAACTTTAATCACTAACACAAAAACTACACATATTTTCACTTAGAGCGTGCTATATTATGAACCGCACAGTCGTGAGGCCCGTAACCGCACTTCGTTCGATTTTAGTCAGTTACTTATTATGGTTAACCGTCTCAAGTCGGTTCTCGTATTACCCAATTCAGTACCTGAAAGACTAGTCACTGTATAGTCAAGAGGGCGTGTGTCAACAAAATTCGAGTATTTTCAGACGGACTTCCTCAGGAACGTATACATCAATTTTCATTGTTTTTCTTCATCTTGCTTCTTCTTCTTCCTATTTCTCCACTGCATTGCAGTTGCTAATTCCTATTTCTCGACCTTGTTTCTTCTTCTTTCTATTTCTTCACGTTGCTTATTCAAAACAGATGCACACAGTATCGACTCGCGCTATGTTTCCATAATGTTCTAGCACGAGGCGTCTTAGCTAGGCTATCTTTTTGATTACAATTTTCTTCGGGACTGCGGTGAATCGCACGTCTGACATCTAGTCCAACGCCTCGAGTCAGTCATCCAGGGTCTGTTCGGCTTTTCACTATTAACTTCTCAAATTTTTAGGACTTCTTCTCTTTTCTTCCGATTATTCTTATTCTAATAATGGCTCAGCATTTTGAACTATTTAATCATGTTCTTCTCTATTTTGCTCAGCCTTTCCAACTATTTTTTTAATCATGTTCTTCTCTAATCATAATTTTCATCTCTAATCTAGTCAGTTAGCTTCAATTGCTCCTCATTTTTCTTCTTTATCTTTGGTATTCATTCGTCTATCCCCAATAAGATTGGTTAATTTCTATTGCACTGGGCAATTTAAGTTTCACCCAAAATGCATTAATTACTATTAGGGATTATAACTCAAATACTATTAGGGATCTTCGCTTTGCTCAACTACCATGTTTTCTTGGTATACTCTCTCTATTTCTCATGCCCATCCCCTTCGACTAAGAACGTCCTTTTCCTCGATTCTCAGTCACTATTCCTTCTATTCTTCTCACCTCGTGTCTCCATCAGTTTACACTTGAATTCAGTTTAAGTTGAATTCAGAATTACTACTCTTTAAGTTGAATTCAGATACTCATCACACTGAATTCAGATAGTCATCACACTGAATTCAGATATTCATATTTCCAATTTTATCTCCTCTTTCTCATCAAATTCTAGGAACATGAGACGCTGACGAAGAGGAAAATTTTCAGTTTTGAATCATAATCTCATCTTCAGTCATATAATTTTCTTTTTCAGTTGTAGCATCATTTTCATCAGTTCTCTAAAAATTACTAAGCTTCTCTAATTTCTTTCACGGTTGTGATCACACTTTCTGGATATTTTCATATTATTTTAAATTTTAGTTGGGGCAGTTCTTTTAATTATTTCCGAAATAAACATCACCAGAATGTTGTTGATAATTGTTATAATTCTGTACAGTTGTTTCTGGACTATTTTCGAGAGTTTGTGGACTATTTTCGAAAGTGTCTGGACTATTTTCGAGAGAAATCTCGTATCCCGTAGGTTAACGAACTTGGCTCTACCTTCCTCTATCCTCTTATCCTCTTATCCCCTAGTTTTCTCTCTTATCCTGTATCTTTTTATCCTGTTCCTCCACATGGCTCTCTGGCTTTTCTGTATCCAGAAAGAGGCGCATAAACTTGCTGGCGCTTGTAACACTCTAATCATCGCTTTCCTTATTCACACTCCCTTTATTCATTTTCCCAAGGGTTATCGCTTTCTTTATATTTAGGATTTGGTTCGATAAATTTATACATATTCCTGTTGTTGTTCTTTATTTATATTCCTGAGTTATTGAGTTTTACTTTTACTTTTATGAATCACTCACCCTTCAAAATGGAGGAGGAGGTGGAGGTGGAGGCGGAAGAGGTAGTTACCCCTAATCCTAAACCTAAGCCTAAGCCTGAGCTACTGGATGAGACCATGAGTCACGATGAGCTCGAGCTCCTTTTCTTTCTTTTTTTTTCTTTTTCCTTTTCTTGTCGTTGAAGCTTCTATTCTTTTACTTCAATCCTTAACCTCCTACATTGGTCTAGGTCTAGGTCTAGGTTTATACTTTTTGGTCTAGGTCTAGGTTTATACTTTTTGTATTACTAATGCAGGATTTCGATTTTTTATTTTTGTTGTCATTTCCAGCGATTCCATATTTATCCATACTTTTATCTATATTTCCGCCTCTACTAACGGTGTTAGTATTATCAGTGTTAGTATTAATTTTCCTTTCATCATCGTAAACGATCCTCTTTGTTACATCTTTAAACGAAGACAGATGGTTGTCGTAGTGGTAGTTTGGGTCTTCTAACTATTCTGGAAGTAGCTCAGGGATTGGTAGCGGGTTCTAAGTTTTCTTAGCAAAGTTCATTCCCGTCGCTTCAGTTTGTGAACCCAAATTATCTTAATTCATCTATTCATATTAAATCTATCTTAATTTAGTACGAGGCTGGTATTTCAGGCCATGATCATAATGTTTATCATATTTTTCTCTTTTTGACATTCTTTTTGAGTTTTTCTGGAGATTCTCATTTCTGACGTCAACTATCTGTCTTTTTCACAGTCAAGGTTCTCCGGACCTATTCAGAGCAGCAATCAAGTCTTTTTCTTTATCTTCAATAGTTAGAATAGCTTAGTCGGTTTAAACATCTTCAGCAGCATCTCTACAACTACTACTACTACTTCTAACAAATGGAGCAGGACAAATATTAATATCATTGTTTCTAACCCGCCGGATTTCTTCAGAAGCTGGATCAGGAGCTGATTTGGATTTTGGTGAATTTTGATTGAATTCCGATTGAATTCAACTAGACTGTGAATTTTGATTGAATTCAACTTCAACGTTCATTTCTTGCTGAAATCCTCCTAAAGTACTCATTTTCTAGCTACTAAATGTGTCATTTGCAAACGATAGTGATGCTCATCCGGCATTTGCGGTATTTGAAGAAGACTATCAACTCAGATCTCCTACCATACTGCTCATGTGCTAATTTCTATTCATACTCATATCTCCATCCCCACTCATATCTTCATCACTACTAACGAGTTAACTCAGGTCTTTAGCCATACTATCGCCTTAGCATAGCTCAAATGGCCTGATTATACCCTTGATGTCATCTTTACTATCTGCACCTTATGCTTATCAGCACCATACATCTGCTGTCATCCCACCTTCTTTAGCTTCTCTTATCCCACGTTCAATTTTATCGAATTCTTCCTGTCTGCGATTATTGCTTAATCGATCTTGTTGGTTGCTGGTATTACTTTCACTTACAGTTACATTACTTAATCGATCTTCATCGAAGCTCTGGAGAGTTTAATCCACAATAGTGTTGATACTTCTGAAACTATTTGTCAAACTGTCTGCTTCTTAAGCTGCTATACTCACATCAGATTAGGCTGTTAAACTTGCATTAGATCCACCCCCGCCTGTAATGTTGTCAATGTCAATCTCAATGTAATGTTGTCAATCTCAATGTGAATCTCTATGCCGATTAATTCTACTTCCATTCAAAACCTAAAGGTTATTCTTATCTCCTCCGCTAAATAATCTAGCATTTGATTCTAATTGCTCGTTTTCATCTTACAGTTGTCGTGAAGAGTGTCAAGCCATCAACAAACGATCTCGTTTGATTTTCTATTGAGTTTTCCCATCTGGCGATGAGTTACTTGCAACCACACTCTATAGCTAGAATCTATTTAGCTCTGGATTGTTGCTCTTTCCATTTTCTCTTCCACCATTTTCCCTAGTTCTGTTTACCTTTTCTCTTCCACCAATGCTGGAGGGTCTTCATCTTTATCAGTCACTTAGATTTTCTTAGACAACAGTATTAGGACTGGATTCCGATCTCTACGAGCTGTTGAGATTAAGGTTGTTACAAATAAGGTTTGAATTGGAATTCCTTAGTATATTACTTTTACTTAAAGTCAAACTCAAATCGAGACTGCTGCTTCGCCTTATTTAGGTGTTAATTCGGGATTGGCATGATTACTAACCATTCATATTGTTCTAGCATGATTACTACCCATGATTTGAACCATTTGCATGTATTGTACTAACCTGAACATTAGCATTAGCCTTAGCATTAGCGTTAGCATTAACATTAGTATTAGCATTAGCATTAGCTTGTGCAACATGGTTCCTCATTCGGTTCTCCTGTAGAATACGCTACTTCTCTTTTACAGGACATGGTAAGGCTAATTCGCGATGTTCCCGTTTATTGATTAGACTTTGATTCGCAGTGTTCCCGTTTATTAATTAGGATGTAGGATCACGATTATTTGCCACATAAACTGGAACTTAGCCTGGTAAGGGGCCTGGATTCTTCCAACCATCAGTCGGACTTGGAGCAATGGGAGTTAAGTTGAGACCCAGAATAGGATTTGGTGCGATGGGATCAGATTCAGCATCCGCGTTTGAATCTGCCTCAATGCTATTAGAAGCATCATAAATATCTTACTCAACGTCATCATCATCATGTATATCTGTCCCGACTTCCTACTCAACATTTGATTTCTATCGTAGATTACTTACAGAATCTAGATTCGTACGGACTTTTAAGCTTGAACTAGTAGGGCTACTCGCTGTACTTACTAATCACGAGTGCGATTAGGTATCAAGTGCGATATTTGAACCAACATGTTACGCATGTTGATAACCGACAAGATGTTGTAAATGTTGATAACCAAGTTGCTATCAATGTAGATGTTGGATCTAGGTATTCAATGCTTCTCCCGGTCACGTCCCAGAATGCGTAAACTGAAAGGCATCACTCCCTAAGGGCAGTTCGTCTTCCTGGCCTTCGTCTAGACTGAGTGGACTTGATGAACTGGCTTAATTCAGTGGGCTAGAGCTGATTACTGGGCTGGGTCATTTCATTTCTGGGCTGATTTCTGAGCTCATTTCTGGGCTATTTCCAGAGAATCCTCAGCGTAAATTGCATGAACTGGTAGTTTCTTCAACATCTCTAATGGATTCTCATTTATTATCTACTCATGGCTTCTCATTCATTTATTATCTACTGTGCGGTTCATAATATAGCACGCTCAAAATAATCTTAAATCAAAAATTTATTTTTTAATCAATAAATAGAAGGAAAAATTGATCAAAACATTTGAGAAAAGACAGTATGAACCCAGTATTCGCTAACTCTCCGTACTGGAGAAACAGACAACTCGAACTCGAACTCGAACTCGACAAATTAGATTTTTATAAAAAATAAGTAATTTACCCTATATTTTTGACTAAATATCATAAAAATTCAAAAATAACCGTTTTATTAAGTATTTATTCCTTTGAAATGGACTTTCATCACTAAAACAAAAAATACAAAATTTTCACTTAGACCGTGCTATATTATGAACCGCACAGTACTCATGGGTTCTCATTCATTTATAGACCTTATATGTTTTTGACTATCATCCTTTTGATCGTTATCCTAATTGGAATCGCGATTGGTATTTGGAGCCTGCACGGGCCTTTCCGTTAGCTTTAATACGGGCATTTTCTTTTTCCTTTTGCTTTTTGAATCAAAACAAAATTAAATAATAAACTAAAACTATGTAGGGTAACTCAAATCAAAATCTAAGTATAAAACTAAAACTAATTTTACTAGAAAGTCAACGAAACGATCTCTTTTAGAAGGATTCACAACTATGCAACACAACTTCTTTAGACACTCTTATAGCAACTTTATAGTTATACTATAGTCTTAGTTACGGAATCAAAACAAAGAAACAGACCTGGTGAAGAACGAAGTATTTAGATCAACATTATATAAATTTGATTTCATCTAATGCTATTTAAATATACTCTAATGTTAGTTAAAAATATCAACAACAATTTTTTTTAGCGTAAGTCTGAGGGACGTCTCTAGTAAAAACAATAGATCCGGTAAGGGATACAAGTCCCCCTTATTTACTTGAAAATTTTAGTAAATTATAACACGCATCAACCTTGAGAATTAAGTCCTTAGAAGTACAGAGAGAGAAAAGTAACAGGCGGCTAAGTACAGGCAGGGACAAGATAAAAAGAGAACCAACTGATGTGTGGTTCATAATATACATATAGCACGCTCAACGGAAACCACGAAACAGGATAACGAAAACGATGAGGATGATTTTGACTTGACGATTACAATGAGCTTGAAGACATCAGATTCAGAAGTATCTTCAATATTAATATTAAAAACAAACAAATAAACTTAAAACTAGGAATTAGGAATGAAGATTCGTACTGCTACTGGATAGTTATAATTATAGTTAAGTTGAGAAACAAATAGCAGAAAAAGATACTATTAATACCAATATTAATGTGTTTGTTTTTTCAATTTTCAGAATCAGAAACCTCATAATTTACATTTAGTAATTGTTTTCAGTTATAGTTAGTAATGGTAGAACTTGAAATCGTAGATGCATCCATGAATCAAACCTAATTAATATTACTATACTAGAGCTCTTCGTGATTGCACTCCATCATTATATTATGCCTACTTTTCTTGTTCTCCCTACCAACTTAAACTCATTTTCGTTTTTATTTACAAATAGAATAATATGCCTTACTAGAGATTTTATCTAGTCTTTTCCATTCATCATTTCGATTTCGTCTACTTCCTCGTGTAGTAAAAGTAAAGGTAAACTACATAATTATTACATTCCTGTAATTATACTATATTCACACTCCTAAAATAGATATAGAATAGATAAATACATTTTTTTAGAACCCACCTCATTTTTTAGAACCCACCTCAAAACCCCAGTTCATCCAGATCTATTGGCGTAGGCCCCGCAGTATCCGGTTCGTCAACAGCATCCGGAGTTCTATTCCTACCTTCCTCGTCCTCCTCCTTCAGCAGAGCTTTTTCCTACCTTCCTCGTTCCTATTCCTACCTTCCTCGTCCCCCTGGTTCAGCAGAATTTGAACCTGTAGTCAGGTTATTCGGATTATATATATAATCCACATCTACTGTGCGGTTCATAATATAGCACGGTCCAAGTGAAAATTTGTGTATTTATTGTCTAAGTGATTAAAGTAAATTTCAAAGGAAGGAATACCTAATGAAATCGCCACCATAATGCTGGCAGGTATTTTTTTTCCTTTTACCCGCATAAGCTTGTCTTACAGATTTGCCACACCTTAAGATGCGGTTGGACTAGCCACGACAGCTCGGCTTTCAAATCAAGGAGAAGCTAGGCCTCGCCAAGAATATATCCTACCTCTCATTTGACGAACGTCAAAACTCGCTGACACAGCCCTGTAACGATGTCCTCCTAATGAAATCGTTATTTTTGTATTTTGACGATACTATGTCAAATATAGAGGGCGCTCCTTCAGGCCAAAGCCTTACTCAGAGTCATAAATGACTCATAGGCAAAATAAAGTTACTTATAGGCAAAATAGGGTAAATTACTTATTTTTCCTTAAAGTCATTTTTTTCGTCATTTTCTGTTTTGATCAATTTTTCCTTCTATTTATATTTATTGATTTAAAATGAAAAAATTGATTTAAGATTATTTTGAGCGTGCTATATTATGAACCGCACGGTACTTATTTCAGTTTCACCGAATGTTCCTAATCTGCTTATTTCAGTTTTACCTAATCTTATGCAAGGTCTTCATCTCATCTTATGCAAGGTCTTCAGTTTTACCTAATCTTATGCAAGTTTGTTTCATCTCTTTCTTTCATGTTTATTTGAATATCGTGCTCATATTCTTCAGGATCTCATTTTTCATCACCTGCACTTGCACCGGGGACCATGCTTTCATACCTTTCCATCACATCAGCATCAGTTTCAGTTGTAATTGTAGACACCTTTTTGGAAAATATAAATAAAATTCAATTCTTTTATTCATTTTCCATCTTAAAAAATAAATTTTGTTTCGTATGGAAAATTTTGTTCATGGATTTGCCTATACGGGCGGATTTAGCATGATTTTAAAATGGGGAAAAGAGTGTTTTTTTACTCTATTTTTCTAATAGCAAATTTAGTCATTCATCATTTACAGTTTATCTTTATATTAATTTTCCTTTCCCTTTCTATTCATATTGATTGAATAAAAAGTAAGAATGAAATTTTTGAAAAAAGGGGAACTAAGAACTGATGTCATCGACCAGTACGCCAAACGAAGTTCTCGCATCGGATTTAGTCCAGCATTCAGGTCTTCCCTACTCAAAGGATTCACTTTATTCCTAGCCCTTAGATTTAGAGCGCTAATTCTTTCCATCCTCTTCTCTATTTCCCTTGATTGGCGGGCCAACTCCTGTGCGGTTCATAATATAGCACGCTCAAAATAATCTTAAATCAAAAATTTATTTTTTAATCAATAAATAGAAGGAAAAATTGATCAAAACAGAAAATTACGACAAAAATGTTTTTAAGGAAAAATAAGTAATTTACCCTATATTTTTGACTAAATATCATAAAAAATAAAAAATAGCCGTTTTATTAAGTATTTCTTCCTTTGAAATGGACTTTCATCACTAAAACAGAAAATGCAAATTTTTCACTTAGATCGGGCTATATTATGAACCGCACAGTCCTCTTCGCGAATGTTTTCGAATAACCCGTTCCAGGTTCACTGAACCCTGTTAGTATTCTTCTCGCCATTACCAGCTTCCTTCTTTCTTCTTTTCTTAATCTTATTTTTCCCATCAGCAGCATCGACATCCAATACACTGCCTGAATCAAAAATCGAGGCTTGAACCTTGTCTGCAGCATTTGAAACCCCAGCTTTAAATCTTTTTCTATCGGATTCCTCAAATAATTTTTTCACATCCTAAAACTCTCCGTATGTTTCATGGATCATCTCGTCAATTTCTAAGTCGTCCTCATCGCCTTCATCATCACCGAAAATATCCTCAACGAACTTGGTCGGAATTTAATGTGTCAGCTTGCCCTTCTTATCATTTGTAAAAGGTTTTTCCCATTCCTGGGGTTCCCACTCCTCTAGAAACTGAAACGCGGACTCCAAATTGCTCACGGAGCTGTCAGAGAATAATTTTCCTGCCTCTAGCCTTACACACATTTCATCCTGTGCGGTTCATAATATAGTACACTCAAATTGAAAAATGTGTATTTTTTGTCTTAGTGATTAAAGTTAATTTTAAAGGAAGAAATTTGTTAATGAAATCTCATTTTTTTTATTTTAACGACTTTTTGTTCCTGCACTGACGCCATCGGGTACAACCGCGCAGCATTTTTTGTCAAATATATAGGGCAAAATACATATTTTTTCTTAAAATTAATTTTGTCGTTCACCAACCACGCCTTAGAGCTTCCTCATTATTGGGTCCGGCAGGAAGCCCTACCAGGGAGCCCTATCTTAAAATTAATTTTGTCGAGTTCGAGTTCGAGTTCGAGTTGTCTGTTTCTCCAGTACGGAGAGGTAGCGAATACTGGGTTCATATCGTCTTTTCTCAAATGTTTTGTCATACTCATATCCCAGTCCGCCTGGCAACCCCTCTAGTCAGTAGATTGTAGGGATTTATTCTACTAAGGTCGCCATATTGTGTACCTGCGCTCTGTCTGTTTTGATCAATTTTTCATTCTATTTAATTTAACGTAGTATTTTTATACATCTCAAAAGTAGGGCATGAGCCTGAAAGCGAATTGATTAAAAAATAAAATTTTGATTTAAGATTATTTTGTTGAGTGTGCTATATTATGATCCGCACAGTCGATAATATATTAGATTTGGTGAACCTACCTGTAGACCGCATTAGTTCTAGGCCTCTTCACATTAGTTCTGAGAGGACTAATTTCCGTTTTCTAATTTCATCAATTCTCCGTATTCTAATTTGTCTAAATTTTAGAATAGATCATCATCATGGATCATTTTTTCACTTTATTTCACATTTTTCGATTTTATTAAAGAAATAGAAGTAAGGGGGGCGAGGGTCCTTGCTATGCTCCTTCATTTTATCGTTTTCTATCAAGCACGCTTCATGCTACATTTTAATCTAGATTTAACCATTTTTTTACGGCATTTAATTTTCAAAATTTGCCAGCATTCTCCCTGGTATTGAAGAACCAGGAGAGGTAAGAGATATCCGTCTGGGGGAAGAAAATCCGTATGTCCATGCAAAAATTTTTACGCATGATTTTTCGATTTTATTAAAGAAATATAAGTTAAGATTGATCAAAAAGGAAAAATAAAAATATGATCCAAAAAATGATGATCTATCATAAAAATACTAGCCTCGTCTATGAAGCTCGTTTTCTATGAAGCTATGCTCAAAAATTTTATCGTTTTCTATGAAGCTGGATTCATGCTACATATTAATCTAGATTTGACCAATTTTTTACGGCATTTAATTTTCAAAATTTGCCAGCATTCTCCCTGAGATTGAAGACCCAGGAGAGTTAAAAGATATTCGTATGGAGGCAGAAAATCGGTATCAGTATGTCCATGCAAGAATTTTTACGCATTATATTTAAATGTGGAAAAGTTACCGGTTTTTATCACTAATTGGGACACTTGTTCTTTTTGGATCCTCTTGTTTTTGTGCATTTTCATTTTTGCAAACAGCCGTTGGCATTACTCAAGCAGCTGTTGGCATTACTCAAACCCCGCTCCTAATTTGAGACACAAGTGTTTCAAAATCCGTTGCTTAGTGTTCTGATAGAGTCTGCGGCGAGCGATGCGGGGCAAGGTCCAAAACGTGGACACAAAAAATATACAGTAGTATTAATATCCGCTAGTCAGATGCGTTAAAATATAACAATGATTTTATATTAAAAGAGAAAGCTAGTAAGAAAAGCAGGTATTCCAATTAGTGATAACGACCTGTACAACGAAGATATGAATCAGTTCACGGAGTAAAGATGATGCAATTGTAAGAGGCGATGTACGACAAAATAATGGTAAGTAAGATGAATAAAGACTATGTAGTACGAGAAGCTTGGTTACGAGACGTTAGGGTAATCTCTACTAACGAGAAGCTTGGTTACGAGAAGCTTGGTTGCGTTATGGTAATCTCTACTAACTAGATCGATGAAGTGGACGGTATATCGCCACACGTGTAAGGAGCATCTCATAGTCTCTCAGCTCGTCGAACTGCAAACCATAAATTGACCACAAATGAGCACTTCATAAACCTCCTGACATATGAAGATCCCATGAACCATTGAGGTCAGTGCCCCGCAAAGAGATCCGACACCTCTTATAATTCATCGATACATAGGCCTATATACATCCTCTAATCTTTAGGGTGGTTACTACTTATGAGGTGCATTTCTTCTACAATATGTTGGACCTATCTAAGTTGTCTATTCTCTACATATCATGGGAAGGCAGTCATCCAGAGCTTCTTATCATGGGGACCAACACATTTTAACTAAAAGTCACTACATGTGTTTGTCCAGAGGTTGGAATGTAAACACGGAGTAAATATTGTGTAGTATTAAAATCCGCTAGTCAGTAACATACAGGGGGTTTATAATCGAAACATATTTTTTGTTCGACTAATTATTTAGCTACAAAAGTATTAGAGGCGAAGACAAACCAAAACACATTTCACGCAATGCGAAAGGTGTTTACCGACGATGAACTAGGCGTCGACCGTTATGAGAATAGTTATCCTATTCATATCATAACGACGAGCACCTAGTTTTTATGTGAGCGTCTATTTTTTGTATTACGATAAGGAATATATTCGAATACCGCTATTCCTAATTTCGATAAGACTCAAGCATAAAGATACATGAGAAAATTGAACTCAAAATCACAATACCAATACCGAATCTCAATTTCTTGTTGTAACTGTAAAAAAGATTTTATTCTCAATAATAAAAAACAATCGAAGACCATCAGCATCAGCAACAGAAACCAATACCAATACCGAAATCAGTGAAAATGAAAAAATGAGCAAAAAAAAAAATAAAACATTCAATTCATTAAGGAAGGACCTGAGGTTGAGTAAGTGAAGTTATAGTCCTTATACTGTTCGCTATGTTATACATCCCACGCCTCCTAAGTAGGAATATAGAATAATATTGAAATTTTAAGATGTTTTTGTAATTTTATATTTGAATGATTGTTTTGGTAATAAATAGTGAGTATAGGAAATCTGCATCAAAACATATGCTCCTCGTCGCTCAGGTTTATCTAGACGGTTACGCGCCTCGTCATTGAGGTTTCTCAGGTTTGAGAGGATCTAGAACTAATGTCATCTATCTAGACGGATATCAGGTGCAACTTCGCTTATTCGGGTCTACTTCCAGCCCTGGCGTTTTCGCCCTGGAATTTACTTTCAGTTAATTAGAGGACTCTTCAGATTCAGATTTTTTAGAAGGATTTCATCGAATTAATCTTTTAGAATCATCTACTGAAGGATTTCTTGCCATTTGATTTTATCAACTATTACTATTGGTGTCTGCATTTTCTTACTTTTCTTCAACTGCATCTTCGACCTCATCGAAATCGAAGTCAATAGCACCTCCCATATTTTGAGAATCTGAATCAGGTTCACCTACATCAATGACTACCATTTCCAATTCTTATTCCTAAATCTACTTCTTCAATTATCCCAATAAATTCACTTACTTCTTCAATTATCCCAATAAATTCAATCTTATGTTGTACCATAAGTATTTCTAGGTGATTACTCTAAAACGTAATATTACCGATTTTTCTCCTATTTTATTCTTCAATAAAGGCTCTCAGATCAGGCAGTAAATAATATTTTACTTAAATCTACATCTAAACATATACACCTACAACTTAGAACATTATTTTTAAACTATACTATTACATTTATTAAATTTTCATCTTATTGTTCGTAAACTCAAATGACTTATTCTTATCAAACGTTTTGCTTTTGTTTATCTTCGAAGTTGTCGTCTACTTCTTACTAATATTACAATCTTACAAATATTGCATCTTGCAGTTGCTATCAGTATCTTACAAATATTACAAATAGTCCATTAAAGAAACAAAATTGCAAGTAACCAGATAGAAATGACGTAGGAGCTAAATTTACCATTACAGAAATGCACATACACATGCACATGCACCAAAACATAGACTTAGAGTGATATGCAATAAGTGGTAAATAATATAGGTTCAAATGTCTAGATAGGTTTCAACACACTCTACATTGGTTCAAATACAAATATCTAGATAGGTTTCAAGTACTGTTTTATCAAGACATTTTTCTAGTTTCTAGTCCTAGTCCTAATGGGTGGTTTACTTTTCGCTCTAATTGCCACCTTTGTCTTTATTAGTTTTCATTTTCTTTTGCTAAGATGCTTGAATAAAGCTTCTTCCAAGTATAGTTTGAGAGATGAATCCTCGACACTCCAATCTTTAGGTTTGCTAGGGTTACCGTACTATACGAAAATTGTTCAGTGCCAATATTAGTACCTTTACCTTTACAGCACAATTACTAAGCTCAAATTGTAGTACATCATATAATAGCCTACCAAATCTTCCAGACCTTGTATTTCTAATTCTACATCTACTATTTAGATTTGCATTCCTACACCTACACCAAACTATCTAGACTTTGCACTTCTAAAAAATTTAAATATAATATAAGTGCTTCTCATTTTCATTATCAGTAAACATAATAGAACTAGTTCTCAAAAATCTTAGGTCTTAGGTATTTCTTTCTCACATACGATGAATTAACAGTACATTTATAGCATACCTCGTCTATTTACAGTATCAGTATCGTCTAAATCTATATCTGCTTGGATAAATTCAAATATTCTTCATTCGCAGGATAAATTTAAATATTCTTTTCTAGTCGAAATACTCAAGCATAGTCAAAATACTCAAGCATAGTCTTATAAACAGAAGTAGAGTCTAGCTCTATTTATATACTCATTTCGTTAGGTACTTCCGTCTCCTGTACCAGCTAAGTCAATAGCTGCGTTATCAAACTCACTCTGGTGCGTCTGTGTATTTAGATTTTCAGATACACCGATTTTTATTACTCGTCTTACTAGTATTATTGGGAGGTTCAACTTCAATCGGATTGGCAGTGGAAGAAGAAGAAGATGAGCTAGTGGCAGAAGGATTCGAAGTAGATGAGTTAATAGTCTCCTCCCTTTTATATTTATTTCCATCTTTCTCCCTCTCATTTCCATCTTTCTCCCTCATATTTTCATTTTTCTCCGACATCTCTTCATTTCTAGAACCTCTTCATTTCTAGCATCTCTTCATTTCTACCTCTTTCTCGTATCTCTCCATTTCCAGCTCGATACTTTCAACGGTGGAAAACTGATGGCAGACCTCCTTGCGCTCATCATAATCATAGATTCTGCAAGTCGGTAATTTGAGGAAAGGATCGTACATTACCCCGTGACGGTCAGGAAACATCTGATTTCAAACATCCGAACCAGATTCCTAAGCAGACTCCGAAGCAAACTACGTCAGTCGCTCCTAAGGGGAGAACATGCAGTTGCTCATCGCGGCGTTCCGGAGCTCGATGTTCACGGAGCAGTTGGAGACTCCGCATTCCGAGATTTCACAAAGCCATGCCTCAGGTAAGTGGCCTTCGCCCTTCCAGACAATGTGAAAGTCGCACCGACCGTTGCAAGGGCATCTTGGGGAGGCCACCTCACCCTAGACAAATCTATTAAGCCACATGTCGGCGAGCCTGCAGACTTCCCGCTCTTAGTAAAGTTGCATCCTCCGATTGCCGTTCCAGATAGTTGGGTCCTTCAACTATTGCTCGGAGGAACAGTTGCCCGCGCCCTACATCTCTAGATCGTCTGACTGTTTTAGATCCATGTACCGAATCATCTTATTCCATTTAAAACCTGGGGCTGGTATTTCAGGCCATGAACATAATTTTTACGATCATATTTTCATTTTTTAGTTTTAATCAATTTTAACTTCAATTTCTATTTCTTAAGTAAATTCAAAAAAAATATCAAAAAGAGAAAAATATGATAAACATGATGATCATGGCCTGAAATACCAGCCTCGAACCTGGGCCTGCAAAGAAAACTGCCCGCATCTCGCAGATTCTATCCTCCACTAGTTCCTGCACTATCGCGTACGTCCTCACATTCTCCGGGCTTCCGCAGGAACATATGATCCTCTGTAATTTCTGCTAAAGTTCCCTCTCATTTCGGAACAGCATCACATCACACCCCATCCAGCTGTATCCCAGCTTAACCACCCCCTACGTAATAGGTTTCCGTGTCGGATCCTTCCCCCAGATGTCGTCCTTCATTCGGTTCATCTGAAAAAGCACGTTCCTTGCGCACTGCTCCGGGTTCTGCCTGATTTTGGAGTACCACTAAAAAGTCGTTATGGGGCACCTCATGTCTGGCGTCATACACTACTGGTTATAGTAGAGTTTTCCGCAAAGCTGGCGATAGATGTAACTTGGGGCGGGATACTAAGAATCGAGGCCAATACTTTCCATGGTTTCCATCAGATGAAAGAATTTCTCACCGTTCACCATAGCCTGTGCGGTTCATAATATAGCACGGTCTAAGTGAAAAATTTGTATTTTTTGTTTTAGTGATTGAATTTTATTTTAAAGGAAGAAATTTGTTAATGAAATCGCAATTTTTGTAATTTTAACGATTTTTTGCCTCAAATATATATAGGTGTGAATTACTGTATTTTTCCCTTAATAGTCAAATTTTCGTCGTCATTTCCCTGTTATGACCAAATTTTCCTATCACTATCATATTTAATGGTTAAAAATGAAAAAAATGATTTAAGATTATTTTGAGCGTGCTATATTATGAACCGCACAGGCGTTTCCGCCCACCTAGAGGTGCTAATTATTCTTCCTGCACGGCCACAACCAGTAGGAGCCCTAGCATATTTGACCAGTGAACATATTGTGTTTCTGTTGCAAAGACGAAAGGCCTGTGTCCCCAGGTATTCCACAACTTAACTACTAGATGAACCTCTAGAAGTTACTCAGGTCCTCCTCGTTTCGGACGAATAAGGTGTACGTCTCGTAGTCAGTCCCACACACCGCCTAGATACCATTGTTCTCGATTATCGATTTCGTTCAAAATTCAGAAGTTATCTTGTACTCCTTTTTACTTTTGTCCGTTTGGTAATCATAGTGCCTAACCATGAAGAGACTCAGCATCGGGCGATACTCCTCGGTTTCTTTTACCGAATGGTTCTGTTTCAACTATCCACTATCCAAGTCCATGTACCTCTCCAGTTTGAATGGGCGTATCCGGAAGTTACCCGTTACCGGCTCGTTTGTGGCCTCCCTTTTCCCATGGTAGCCCCATGGGATATAATTTTTTCTTATTATATGCGGGTGATCTGCTGGATAAAGATCGTTTAACCTGTAACATCGATGGTAGGAGCTCCCCCGCAAGTTATCCCCTTCCATTTAGGAGTTGTTCAGTCGATGTTGGAACACAAATTCTTCCTGCCTGTCGAATAGAAACTGAGTGCTCTCAATCTCAGTTATTAGTTCGCGGTGCTCTCAATCTTAAATATTTAGTCATTCTAAATCTACCTACAGTTCTTTCTTTTTGTCAAAAGTTGTTTAGAGCATTGGAGCCTTACCAGGAGAGTAATTATTAACAGCCTTACCAGGAAAGCAACTTGACTATTTTTCTCGTGCGAACCTTTTCTTTTTAAGTTCGAAACGCCTTTCTTGGATCATCGGATACACGATGTCACAAGACTTATACGATAGAATCCCCTGTAGTGGGCAAACATAGGTACCGTCGAACTCAAATTCAATTGTGTTCCTCGTAATTGCGACCACCCGTGCCGCAACCCACCCGTCAGTAAGCCCGAAGGGTATACCACCAAGTTCCTTTCGCAACCCTTCGATCAACCGAACATAGCGACTTTCTCCTTCACTATTTTTGTAGAAGTAGTCCCTCTTCGACGTATCCCATTCGGAGTAGTAGCTGTCATGCTCGAAAAGAGTCATATCTTCCAGGACCATGTGGCCTTGCTTCGTTACCTTCCCCAACTCTCCGTAGCTGCTGGACCAGAAGACCTCTACAACGTCCCCCTCGCGGTACTCGACCCCGTTGATTTGGACGCTTTTGTTCCAGGTGTCCAGGTAAGAATCATTCCAGACATAGAGAGGAGTAGTCATGCTGCAATACTCCGGATATTTTCCGCTCGCGTACATAAGGTCAAACTTGTCCTCGTCTCGGCAAATTTTACATCGCCATGCAAGATCGCTGTCGGATTTCCATAACTCGCTTTCCGTCTTGGGCTCCCAATCAACTACTTCAACATGTTCTGCACTAGGAATGTACTCATACTTTTTCTTCTCCGCATTCCATATTTTTTCATATTCATACCAAGGTTTATTATTTACACTCTTATTATCACCCACCGACCATATTTTTCTGTAGCCCAGCAGAGGGTAAATCCATTGGCCTTCATCTATGCCAGATAAAGCGACCACTCCATTCGTCTTCTTATAATCCTCCGGATTAACGAAACATTCTATATCAAGCACAGGTATTTCTACTTTTTCGCCCAACATTCGTTCGAAAATTTCTTCCTCGTTGGCAGCAGGTGACCCAGCGTGGGGCGTTTTCTCGAGATGAGTCTAGTCCTTGTTCTGCTTTTTCTCAACCTACTTTTTCTCAACACTATTTTAATTTTTTTTCGAGGCTGGTATTTAAGGGCATTATCATCATTTTTACGATCATATTTTCATTTTTTTGTTTTTATCAATTTTCACTCCTATTTATTAACTGAAATCGAGAAAAAAACTCAAAAAGTGAGAAATATGATAAACATGATGATCATGGCTTGAAATACCAGCCTCGTTCTTATTAATAGCATCAAGACCATCAGTTCCTCCTCATCAAGGGGATCTGGATTCGGATTTTCATCTAGGGAATCTGGATTCGGATTTCCGTCTAGGGGACCCGGATTCGGACTTACTCGCTGTAGACTTTTATGGGGAAGCATGAGAGTCGGTCTGCATTCGAGCCTAATTCACAATCAGACTCCGGTTGATGACTGTGTAGGCGCAGCCTGGAAACGAGGCTGGTATTTTAGGGCATGATCATAATTTTTACGATCATATTTTCATTTTTTTGTTTTTATCAATTTTAGTTTTAATAGCTTCCTTCTATACTATTTATTTATTATTAAGTAAATTAAAAAAAAAAATGTCAAAAATTAGAGAAACATATGATAAACATGATGATCATGGCCTAAAATACCAGCCTCGCCTGGAAAAATAACTTTTTCATCCTCTTTGCTAATGTTGAGACGATCTAGAATGTCTTCACGCAATTAGCCCCCTACAACAATTCTATAATGATAGAATTTGGTAGGGCATATTTTTCTTTTCCATAATTGCTCTTCAAATTACAGTCTAGCTTTTAGCGAACCTTCATTTTTCTCGTCGTCATCCTTCGTTACAGTCTAGCTTTTCTCATCGTCATCCTCCGATGCTGGTATTTTTATGGTGGATCATCATTTTTTGGATCATATTTTTATTTTTCCTTTTTAATTAATTTTAACTTCTATTTCTCAAATGGTATCGAAAAATATGAAATAAAGTTAGAAAATGATCGATGATGATGATCTACATCTAGCCTAAAAATACCAGCCTCGTCCTCACTCTCCTGTTTCTACGAATTCTCATACTTGGCTCACTCATCTCTAAGTTGCTATCTAACAAGTTTTTCCATCATTCCGATGGAGCCCGGAATTTCGACCGACTACGATGCGGTCTCAAATTCAAGATCACAATTATAAAGCTGCGTGGGATCATCAATATTGGTTAAGACAGATTCTGCGTGGGATCATCAAGGTTAAGACAGATTCTCATCCTGGGAAAGGGAGTGTTTGCTTCCAGCTTAAGACAACTAAGAGGCAGTCCTACTCTTATCACCTATGTTCTTATCCAGCTTAGTCCCCATTTAAGCACATTATCTATCACCTCAAACACTAGGATCAGGTGTGTAGAAGTCACTATCCTCGCCATCTGCGGTTTCTTGAGCAGAGAGATCTAATTTCACACTCTAATTTCAGATTTACTGTAACTGTGGTTTCTTGAGCAGCTCTCATTGTGCACCAAACTATTGTTCTTATTTCTCTCCTTCTCATTGTAAACCTAACTACTCTCCATCTTGTTTTAGGAGGTGTTGTTCATCCCGCACACTCACATCCGCTCTTGGCTCTGCTTTCTCTTTATCTTTCAGAAGGCGGATATCGTTCTACCAGCAGACTTTTTCTTTCGTTTTCCCTTTCAGATATTTGTACTTCCCCGATTTTAGATTTTTTTGCCACTCTCGATAGAAATCTGTGGATGCGGCAGCCTGGGCGAGCAAGTAATCATTTCTGGCGGTTTCCTACTCCCTATCAAAATCAACTTCTCCTATTTTAATTCAGATTTAAAATTCTGGATTATCCCTTTTCTGCTGCTGTGTGATTGCCCAAATCATGTCGTCCATCTTTTATTCGCCAGCTTTTTCATATCTTTAAAGCTAGGCCGCGGGCTGTTCCTTGCAACTCCAATCTATTACACGGTTATTTGTGTCTGTAGATATTTCTCCTGGGGGCATCCAATCCTTGGCTTCTTTAATCAAGTTTCGAACTCTGCGTTCACATGTTTCTGATTGCGACTGCGTTCATGCTTCATCTCTAACACGCCCAGCTGTTTTTTTACAACTTTTGATCATTTTTTTATTTTATTTTTTCGATTTTTTTTATACAACACGCATTATTTATTACCCTTAATATGGAAACCCTAGTTAGGAAAAAATTAACAAATCGGATTGTAAATTAGTTTTATCTATTTCTATTATCCAGGGAACTGAAACGGGTTAGTAATTACGAATCGCCTTCGGGTTTTCATTACGATACCGAGTAGGGACAGGGGATCTTGGGGTAGGTTGAAACTGAACTGGATTTGGCGGAGGGTGAGCTGTAGGCCGGTAGTGATGCTTCGAGTTCTAGTTCTAGTTCTAGTTCTAGTTCTAGTTCTAGTTCTAGCGATACCGATTCTGATAACGTAATGGGTGATTGAGGGTTAAGTAAACCTTTAGATACGTCAGGGTCTCAGGGGAGGGTCGTAGGGGAGGGTCTTAGGGGGGGGTCGCTACCTCTAAAAATTAGAGCAAATTCGACCATATTCGACCAAATTCGACCAAATCCGACCAAATTTAACCAAATTTGACCAAATTCGACCAAACCAAATTCGACCATATTCGAACATTCCTACACCCACTCGACACCCCCTCCTGACCCCCCTAGTCAATATAGACACATTTACTACATCCCTTAGAGTCAAAAACATTTACTACATACCTTAAGCATTGGTCCGAGATCGTATACAGTAAGAGCAATAAGACCAATAACTTCATTACATTTCAGAGGGATGAGGTTAACATTTACAGTTTTTCGTAAGTAATAGGTCCATTTTGATTCTACAGATAGCAATGTTCCTGCTAAATGGTTGTCATTTCGAACTAGAATGCGGATTGCAGAAATACTTCCCGGTTGCTACGAACCCAAAAGGAAAGTAAATTTAAGAACGAACGCCAACCAATCAACTAGGGTCTTCAGCAAACCATATTCATGACGTCCTTTTTTTTAAAAAAAATGACTGCAAAAAAAATCAAAAAAATGGTAAAATTTGACCTGGACTTGTTAGAGCTGATCATGCTCTAATTTGATTTTGATCAGTTTTCTCTTTTTCACTAGTGGTTGGATTCTAGTTGCTTCTCAGAAGTGCTAAGCCTAAGGGCGACGAATCGATAGAGTCTATCGTTTAAGGACTTGGTCTTTGCAAAAGGGAACTTGGTGGAGCGCATGACTCCTATAAGTCAGATTTACTGTTTCTAGAATTAGATCCCAACTACAATGCTCCTATTTCTACTTTGACTTCGGAGTAGCAATTTTTATCTTCCTTATTATTTTTATCATTAGTATTCTTTATCTCATGATCGAGCAATCCAGCGGGTCCTGTTTCACTGCTTTTCAACTTCACAAGAGTGGTAGGCGGGGTCTTCAAATTAGCCTGTGTAGAGGTAGGCACAGATTGAGTTGCTAACTAGATTGAGTTACCTTTCTTCCTTCGGCGTCTTTCTTCACGAGGACCTTCCTATGCCTTGGCCTTGTGCCTCTATTTTAGCTTCTCCGCTAAAGCCAACCTGGACGCTAATGAAGAACAAACGGAAATTTTGGAACAGCAATCGTCTTTTGTTCCCTTTTGAATGGAGTTTTTTCTACTAGGAGTTGTAGTTTCAGCATCCTTTCTAATCACTTGCTTAGCATCAGTTGCCGTACTAGATTCTTGAGTAGAACCCGTCATTTTGTTGAGAAGGATGCAAGAACTTGTTCAAATCCGGAAATAGAACTTGACTGAAATAATTTTCGATATTGTCTTCAAGAATAGCAATAGAAATTAAGAAATAGGTCTAGAAGATGAAGACTAATGATTAGGAATATGATTATTCTAATTGGACAAAATGATTTTAACGTTTAAATTTTAATTGAACAAAATAAAAATATATTGTCAATATATTTTCAGTGAAAAAACTTTACTTACTTACTTACTGGGTGGCATACCCTAAGTCGCATAGACTTTATATAGACATATATTATGGGAGATGTTGCAATTGAAAATTTGTTTCCCCCTTAAAGCTTTAG
>Ga0099798_10113_pt1 | contig 24725 bp, 14 predicted proteins | sample Uncmet_Sort29A_1_FD_89870 | JGI IMG/M metagenome (GOLD analysis project Ga0099798, IMG submission 89870) | Marine eukaryotic communities from CALCOFI LINE 67, Pacific Ocean - CN13ID_Sort29A_1 | ecosystem: Environmental > Aquatic > Marine > Oceanic | place: Pacific Ocean: Monterey Bay | collected...
CTTCAAATCATCAGGACCATATTGCAAATTTTTGTCTAGTTGTATATTATTTTGAATAAACTAGAGTAAATTAAACTAAAACTAAATGTAAATTGAAAGTAACGGTCTTAATTTTGATATTAAGACTTTATATTCTTGGGTGGATAGATATGGTTTGGCTAGTTTACAATAATGGTGGCTAATTCTTTGAAGATTAGGATGTTGAGTGTTGGAGTATATCTTTATTGCTATTCTTGTTCTCCTTCATAGTGCTATTCTTGTTCTCCGTTTTAATCAACTTCATCGTTCATACTTGCTGCCAAAATTATTCATACCTCGCGAGAGAGAGAGAGAGATGAGTTCTCTCCCAAAGTTATTCATTCATTATCGAAAATTAATGTCCTTTCCGTCTGCGTCTATCGCTAATCACTTTAGTATTCGAGTAGTCTTTCGATAATTAATTCAGTATTCTTATTTGAGTTGAGAATCAGATCGTTTGCCCTAAGAAAGAAATATCCCATAAAATACCTCGAACTAAATATAACTAAAAACAAATATTAATGTACTCTCATTTTTAATTTTTTTGATTTTTAATTGGGATTTGCATTTGGCCTTTGGCACCAACTTTGCCTTCGACTTTGGCCTTTGATTTTGATTTTGGTCTTATTCTTATTATAATCTTAATGCTAATCCTAATCCTATTCCTAATTCAAATCCAATACCTCTATGTAATGCACATGGTTGGTGTATTGGCGTCTATTTTTTCATTTCACTTATTTTTGAAAGGTAAAACACAACACAAGCGATAAGATACGCACCATAAGTTTTTATTGTTGAGAGCAACTCTTCAATATCAATTACAACCGAACCTCGACCAATCCAATCAATAATTTTGTTTTCTGCTACACGTAGCCAAGGATAATAGCCTTCCATTAGTTTTTATCAAGCTTTTTAGCTACCAAATTCTCTCAATAAATTGTATCTACGCTTGCTTAAATAAGCAAGGTTAAAGTAAAACGAAACAGAAAAAAACACAAATACACAAAATGTTGGACTTAATGACTCTCGGTTTGTCCATGGGACTTCAAGGAGAAATGAAAAAGGTAAGGCTTTTTATTAAAATTTTATTCCTTAATATTTTTTAATTTAAAATTTTATTCCTTTTTTTAAGTTAAACTTAATATTAATTCCTTAATATCCTTTGAGCGCGTAAAAGTAAATTTTCTTGTGTTTGATTTTGATCCTTTGAATATGGAAATTCGTCTTCTGCTTCTAAATTCAAATTACTACTTTTCAAATTACTAACTAAAGATCACTTGACTTATGCACCTAAATTTAAATAATAGATCCGAAAGGAAAGTGGAAACACCACCACTGACGAGGCTCCAGTTGAGAGTAATACTGCCGCTGAAACGGTGAACAACGCTTTGGAATCAGTGGATAATGCTGTTGCTTCCGTGGTCGAAACTATGGTTCCCAGTGTGGAAATGTTCGAACCTCTGGTTCCATCCAACTTTTCCGTGCCAACTATCGATTTGAGCCTGCCATCCTACACTCCAAAAGCTTGCTGATCTGTGTGAGTTGCTGATCATACTCTAGTGCTGATCATACTCTAGTGCTCTTTTGTGAATTCATGTGGTTCTTTTTGTGAAGTGGGCGCTGGTTTACGGAGTCCGGCGCTCGTTGTCAAATTGTTTTCCGTACTCTTTCAAATTCTATATTTGTTTTTACGCTTGAAATTTTAGTTCTTAAATTTAACTGGATCAGGATTTAGTATTTAACTGGATCAGGATTTAGTATTTATTTCTTAGACTGTCTATTACTTGTAGTTTCTGTGATTTTCTTAGTATACACTAAATATAGTCTGATATTTGTAACTAAAAATCAAGTTGTTTTTATTTGTTGATTTGATACAGCAGCTGTAACCTGTATTGTTGATTTATTCCATTTAAATATTTTTTTTCTTCGACATAAAATTAAAGTTATAATTACAATTAGATTTTCATCTGCATTTTACGTTTACATAATGCATATAAATATAACGCCTTCGTATTCCGTAGTAAAGTTCATATATTAGGCTTAAAAGCCAAAGTAATAAATAACGATTAGAAATGATTACTAGACTGCTATGGTCGGTCATTTGGATTTTGAGATTCGTTCGTTGCAGCTTGATTGTCAAATACAAGTGGAGTTTTATTTGTATGTCGATGATTGCTAGTATTCTGAATGTAGATATGCTCGATTCCCGCTAATGAGATGGTGATTGCATATCGAAATTCTCTTAAACCATTTGCTGGTATAGCGTATTTGAATTTGGAATTTTATCACATTTATATAACATAAAATAATATACACATTTACATAAAATAATTTACATAAAATAATTTGTACCTACTTCATTGAAATTTTGAATTTTGCTTTACGCCTTCTCTACTAGCTACTTCATTATATTCACTCACCAAGAAGTTCGTGAATGACACGATGATTGTACTAGGATCGCTCTAGTTAATTTAAGTGAATGCTTGGCGTCTTCTATCCTTAGACTACTTCTTTATCCTTAATCTTTAGACTAGTTCTACATTTACATCTTGCATGATTCCTTAGACACTTCTACTCTTGCATGAATCACATAACTGAATGAATTACATACAAAAAACCTATATTTCTTTGTCTGTTTAGAATTATAATTGTACAACTGATACCTGTACCATAGCATAAAAATGTATTGAAAAACAAAACAACACTCGAGCTACAGTATGGAAAGTGTCTAGCTAATTCTAAATATTTTTTATGTATCATAATCAGTTTTTGTTTTTGCTTTTAGTTTTAGTCTTTGAGAGTCATCTGCTTTTGGCTAGTAGAGAGTTTGAGTTATAGAGTTGACAATTCTTGAGTACACAGGAGTTGGAGTTGGCGATGAACAAGCACTTCGAGCCTACTTTCTTACTAAAAAGATCCGATTTAGAAATCACCACCGCAATTTATATCTCGATAGTAACGATAAAACAAAAAAGGAAAAGGATATTAACAAATTAATTTTCATTTTTTTAAAGTCTCATTGGTAGTCTCGCCAATCGACAATCCGATACAAGTTTTCAGAAATTTTTAAACATCAAATTTATATTTTTATTTTTATTACAATTTTGATTACATCAATATTGAAATATTTGGAAATTCTTACGATTATACCTAGACGTGTACATCTTCCGATTATACCTAAACGTAGTCAAGGCTAACGACCTAAATAAGGAAAAGAAGAGCAAATACTAGAAAATGCTTGATTTAATGACTCTCGGTCTGTCCATGGGACTCCAGTCTGAAATGAAGGAGATCCGTAAGCAGACAGGTAATACAACTACAGAAGAAGCTCCAGTTGAGTCTACTCCTGCAGCCGAGACTCTAAACAACGCTTTGGAGACGATCGATAATGCTGTCGCCACGGTGGCTGACACCATGCTTCCAACCATGGAGATGTTTGAGCCATTGGTACCATCGAACTTCACGGTTCCAACGATTGACTTAAGCGTCCCTTCCTACACACCAAAAACTTGCTGATTGAGCTGAGTCACTAGGTGGATGGGTGATATGTTTTTTCTTATTTTTTGAGTATTTCCATTTCCAACGATTTGTTTTTATGTTATTTTGATTTTTTTTTATGTTATTTTTATCGAGTAATCGTAATCGTAATCGTAATCGTAATCGTACTGGATCGTGGAACCGGAATCCGTTGCTTAAACTTAAATAACCAGTTCGTTTTGTATTTCTTGTTCGCGTTCCTACAAGTTCTGAGAGTTTTGTCGCTTGAAGTTTTAAGCTGATTTCGTCTGTTCAAAAGGGTTATGCCATACATTAAGTACCACTGGATTTTGCATGGAAGTCCATATATCTCGCCAATCTAGAACTAGATCAGGCTTTTGTATGACAACCAGTCAATTTTTTCTTCATTACCAGTTCCACTTTGTTCTTGTTCTTGTTCTTTTTCACTAGACTTCGCATTGTAGTTGTACCTGTACCATAGCTTAAAAATCTATTGAAAAACAAAGCATTCGACCTACAATATGGGTAACTGTAGCTGATTTCAAATATTCATAAGTTAACTTAGGGTTTGTATTATAATCAGTTTTTGAGAGTCTTCTACTTTTGATCAGACGGGAGTTGGAGTTGTTGAGTAGACAGTTCTTGAGTACACTGTACACAGGAGTTGGAGTTGGAGACGGAGTATCAAATCGAGTAGACTTTCTTACTAAAAAGCTGTAAATTTGAAATCGCCGCCGCAATCTCTATCTCGATCGTAACCATAAAACAAAAAAGGATATTAACAAACAAATTTTGATTTTTTTGGAATTGGAATTGGTAGTCTCGCCGATCCGACACAAGTTTTCAAAGAATTTTCAAATTGTTGCAATTTTGATTTTTATATTTTAGAATTCTTACGAATTTGAATTTTATACCAAACTTATACATCTTCCGATCATACCTAAACGTAGTCCAGGCTAACGACCTAAATAAGGAAAAGAAGAGCAAATACTAGAAAATGCTTGATTTAATGACTCTCGGTCTGTCCATGGGACTCCAGTCTGAAATGAAGGAGATCCGTAAGCAGACAGGTAATACAACTACCGAAGAAGCTCCAGTTGAGTCTACTCCTGCAGCCGAGACTCTAAACAACGCTTTGGAGACGGTCGATAATGCTGTCGCCACGGTGGCTGACACTATGCTTCCGTCCATGGAGATGTTTGAGCCATTGATACCATCGAACTTCACGGTTCCAACGATTGACTTAAGCGTTCCTTCCTACACACCAAAAACTTGCTGATTGAGCTGAGTCTCTTTATTTGGATCGTAGTCGTAATGATTTATTTCGATCGTAGTTGTCGTAATGATTTATTGAGTAATGGGTCGCTGAGTCCGTCACTTAAATAGTCATTTCGTTTTCTTATCCGCGTTCTTTAAATTTGTAAGATTATTGTTGCTTAAAGTTTTTAGCTGATTTTATATGTTCATTTAGGATATTAATTCTGATTGGTTCGGGATATTCAGTGATTTTACATTAGATCTTTCTTTCGTTTTGTTTTGCTTTGTTTTATTTTGTATTTGTCTATAATTCTATTTTTCTTTGCATTTATACCATTAATCTAGAGGTAAGTGTAGTGATTTATTTTTGTTGTCTGAACTAACTATTGCTAGTATTGCTATTCCTATTCCATAATCATTTTTTTTTGTAGTTTAAAAAACTAAGTGGTTCTGTTTGTCTCTGAACATGCGGGAATTGACCCTGCTTCTCAAAGTCGAACGATTTCGTAATTTTTAATATTAGCTTTAAGATTGGAAATCATTTATAATTACATACAAAACCTTGTATGTTTTTCTTGTATCATAGCATAAAAATCCATACTAAACAGTGAAAATATCTAAAGAAACACATACTGATGCTGATGTACTTGTTTACCTTTCATTGAGTTAGAGTTTGACTTTGAGTGTTGTAGCCATAACAGTAGCGAGTGGAGTTGAGGAGTAGCTAGCTCTAACGTAAAGGGATATTGGTTAATATAATACGACAGTGTGTTTTTGATATTTCAGTTTTAAACCTAAATCTTCTCTTAATATGATCAATAGAGCTTAAGAGGCTTCGTTTGTTACATGGCACTAGGTTTTTCTTAAATATTTACATCCAAATCTAGTATTTAGATATAGATATAACTGTGGTATTACCTCACAACTTACGTACTAGTTACAATTTTCTATTGTTTTCTGCATCATAAAAAATAGAACATATATCATCCTTTTTAAATTTTGTTCGGCATTATACTCGTCAATATCAGCATTCCCATTGCGGTTAAGATACTAATTGCATACCCTCTGTTACTAGAATTATAACTTCATCCATTTGTTAATTCCCGTTCCCCTTTTTTGTTGTTTTTTAATTTATCAAACTGAGTGAAGATAGAAGGCATGCAGGTGCAACTCCAGCCCATATTCATATTCATATTGAAACTGAAATTGTAGTAGAAATTTGATTTTGATGTCAACGGCAATCCCACCCCAAGTGACTTCTATTGATTTTCTACTAGGAAGAAACAGTAAAAGACAATTTTCTACAAGGAAGAAAATGAAACTTACAGTAAAAGATACTGAGACTGAGACGGCTCGTCTACGGCGTTACATTTACTTTGAAGGTATGGCTATAGTAGCTCTGTATTTCTGCGTCGGAATGATGCTCTATCAGGCTACCGCGGCCCTTTACGATGAGTCTGTTCATGGAATTGTCGGGGTTGAAGCAACAAAAGTTGAAATCCCAATTAATCAACTAAATGATCGATCGCTTCAGTAGGCGGAGCAGAAATCCTGCGACGATGAGAAAGTGAGTGAAAGCTATCGCGGGTTCTTGACCGGGATTATCTAAGTGACATGCTTTTTTGTTGGTACCGGGGTTGGTTATTTGATGTAGACACATCACGCGCACATCCAGCATCCGCATCCAGACCACGTTGCCTAGAAGGCGGCTGCTTTGCACGAACACCACTAACAAGTTTCGAAGAGAAATGCGGAGAGGGCTCAGAGGGCTTCTCAAGTACTTTAAAACAAAGACTTAAGTAGTTCTGCCAGTATAGTTTAAAACAAAGACTTAAGTAGTTCTGCTAGTGTGGCAAACTTCAACAATGCGAATTCAGATAGCAGGGCAGATCTTTTGAAAAAGAACGTCTCATTAACTGAAGGCGGGTAAAAGTAAAACTTAAACTAAAAGGCTTCGCTACGTTGCAGTTGATTTTACTAGAGTTACTTTCTATAAGGATACAATACTAGTAGAAATGAAAATGAAATAGAAAGACAACACTGAAAGGAAAAGTGACATAGCATGGAAAATAATACTACATTTTTTTTACGACACTTTCCACACTTAAACTTTTATTTATTTTAATTTACATTTACAAGAACTCTTACTTTATAAAAATCAACTGTAACTCAGGGCAGTATTTAATCTTTTAAAACTTCAGAGAAGTTAAAGATAACTGGGACACCATCTAAATTGGTCGGAATCGTTTGAAGATGAGTTTTTGATTTTAAGCATTATTCTTATTCCTTTGTTTAAGCATTATTCTTATTCCTCCGTTTTCGGTTTCTTTTCTTTTTGACTCTGCTTATACTCTAGTAATACTTTTTATTGCAATACCACCTACAGCTAGTCCTAGTCCTAGACCTAGCCATAGCTGCTAGTTGCCTAGCACTAGCAGCTATAGCTGTAGCTGTTGCTACAGGGGTAAGAATCCCTATACCATATACCTATATCTGCGATAGCTCTAGGAGATTCGATTTGCTCGCGCTTAGTCTACTAGATTCTTCTTAAGTTTAATATTAGTTCTAGTTCCAGTTCAAGCTCTGGATTTAATATTTTCCAAGGATCTATTCTACTTTACAATGCGTACACAATGCGTACATGTAGAACAAGTAAACATCGTGAAGATGAATAAGTTGTTGATGTACTTAAAAAAATAATGCATATAAGTTGTACTAAATCAGGAAACAAAAAAAAATGAAATAGTCAAAAATGTCAGTGTGACTATGAATTCGGAACTCAGGCCAATCTGAGATGCACCTATAACATTTGAAGTATTTGATTTCAGTTGTGCCGTTTCGGAACGGGTGCTCCGCTCGTATCAATTCCTATGTCCTCCTATTGTCTATTGTCTGAAGTGGGTATCTTGGAATTCGAGCTGATTTTGGTGGAAATTAAATTTCATATGCAAAAAATGATGCCATGCTTGTTTTCACTTAGACACCTTGATGATGTTGGTGGAATTGTAAATGTAAAGAGTAAAACAAATAATTGAAAAAACTGAAATTAAGTACTATATGTATACTCAACTAAAACATGTCCCAAATTTGAATTACACAAGGATATTTGTTGCTCCAGTTACTGTTACCTCGACTAATAATGTTTTTAGAGGTTGGTTAATTTGTCCTTAAGCTTAAGTTTAAACTTAATCGTAGATAGAGAGAAGTTACGATTTACGGGAATACCAATACTACGAATGAAAATATAAACATTCTCTGTTACTATTTTGTGCCAATCAAATCTAGAATATCTATCACAAGACGATATTTTGAGGCAGATAGAAGGATCTTTATTAGATTACCCGAAAATTATATTTGATTACCCCATTTATGTAGAATAGTACCATTTGTCCTTAAAAATAGATCTACAGTTGAGAAGAAGAAGCTGAAAATATTATTTTCCAATTTACATTCTACAAGTAAAGTAAAAAAACGTAAGGTGGTATAAATTTAATATTAGAAAAAATATAGGATATAGATATAGGACAAGGATAAAAACAAGATGGGAGGTGGAGGCTTCATGACATTATTTCGGGTGACCGGGTTCTAGGTCTAGGTGTGGGCGTCAGGCAGATTTGCGAGCTTGATACAGATCAGTTCAATTGTACCCGAAATCCTGACGGGAATGTTACTGGGCCCCAAACTGTGAGACTTGGTAAGCGAGACCTATACCCAATGTAGCGTAAACCTTCCCGAAGAGGCCGACTACTGCGAGAAAGGTTTGTCGAGAAACTTTCAGATCTTGTATTACTTTTTGTTTTTTCTATTCGGATAGATTTTTATTAATTTTCGATTTTCCTTTCTTTGGGTTACGATGACTCTATGAACTACTCAGCATTAAATCTACAAAACAACAACAACAACATTTAACCATCGCTTAATAATACAAATACATGACCTAAAAGTTTACTGCCCAGGTACGAAGGACGCCCAGGGTTGATATATATTAAACAAATGGCCCAGCAAAACCTATACATGAATACATGGCAAACACAGCAAGGACTGCAAAAACGATAAGTGGAAAACGAACACGATATGAAACGCAGGCGGTTTCGAACACGAGGAAGACTGTTTCCACTACTATTGCACTCTAGATCAGCTTCACCATTGTGAGAGCGAACCAAATGTATTCTCTTTGGTCGGGCTTCTCGGCGTGAGCATGATGATTTTTGAGTCCGGGATGCACATAAACTTCAAGATGATGTAAATAGTGGGGCCCAAGTAGACCGCAGTCTAGATTGGAGGAACTGCGGGGCCACTAGAAACGTAATTTTGATCCAATACCTCCATTATTGTATTAATTTTTCGATTTTTTTCATTTAGCATTTTCGACGGGATTCGTATTTGTATTTGTATTTTATTATTTTTACCAAAATGAGCTTTTGATTTTTGATTTTGAAAATGGAAAATATTCATCTTGTATGATGACAAAATTTAATAATAGTGGGAGTCAGTGGGTGAATCACAAAATAAAAAAAATGGGAACATAGTGAGGACAAAATTACCAATATAAGGCCAATTATCGTGGGTGTTTTGTACACCTACTAGTTCCTCGGGTTTGAAAGTAAGAACGATATGGCCTAGTGGGCGACTGGGGTGGCCCTTTAACCTACTAGTGTGGGCATTGGTCTCAAATTATTAATGGAGTAGAAACAAATTGACACAGACTTCGGGCAAACGGTGGTATAATAGTAGTTTCTGGACGACATCTTCTCTTTGATCATTTTCTCCTTCTTGTTCTCGATGTGAGACGAGGGGAAAATCACGGGAACCTTAGTTTGAAACACAGCAGTTGGGGTGATGATTCTTCTGGTCGGGGGCTGGCTTTAGAAAAACAAGTGTCCAGATTGGTGTTTCCGTTTGTTGAAAAGCGTGGAAGACTACGAGTAAAGAATTGCCGATAAGAAATAGAAAAAAGAAGCTGAGCAGCTCTAGATCTAAAAGTAGAAACTGATGGGAGAGGAGGCGAAGCAGGTGGAGGGTAGTCACGAACTGGGAGATAGCAACCTAAATCAGTTGAGAAATAGTATAGGAAGTACCCGGGAACTGATGCCCCCAGATTGAAGTTCTCCACTGGATGGCATTTCGCCAACATGAGCGCAAAGTTAGAGTCGGATGGGAAGGCGTCCTACTTTACCAGTGATCCCCCCACCTCAGTATACCTCACTAAACCGAAATTAATTCACATCCGGTGGCGACTTATCAGATATGATGGCCTCAACGCCGACATAAAAAGGCGACACAAGCGGTGGCGACAGCCACGAAGCAAGCAAAGATATCTTAGTTTCTACCCATTATTTCGACTAGAAAGTTTGAGGAATTCCGCATGACAGTAGTAATTTGTCCGGGGGAGGTATACCTGTATGACGTACCAGAGACGGGTTTTTGCCGCACCAAGTTTCCTCCTCCCAGATCACGATAGTGGACCACGACGATGCGCATGGTGCATCTCACGGTGCTTAGGGTAAAGTTGAGACTTTCTTTCCTTTGAAAGATCAAGTACACCTAGGAATAATGTTCTTTTGACTGCTCTTTTACTGCTACATAACCTCTGTCGTGGGCTCCCATCTTTGGGGCTGTTTCATTTAGGGAATGTGTTTCTCGGGCGTCTATGGGTCGGTAGATGTCTGGGTGCGACAGACAAAGAGAATAACGAAATGGATGATGCGTATGTTTTTCTAGGGCACAGTCTGTGCGGTTCATAATATAGCACGGTCTAAGTGAAAATTTGTGTATTTATTATCTTAGTGATTAAAGTTAATTTCAAAGGAAAAAATACCTAATGAAATCGTTATTTTTCTATTTTGACGGACCCAATACTCGCAAATCTCCTTATTGGGAGAACAGACAACTCGAACTCGAACTCGAACTCGAACTCGATATTATGTCAAATATATAGGGCGCTCCTTCAGGCAAAGCCATACTCAAATTACTTATTTTGCCTTATTTTGAATTTTGTCGTCATAAGTGTAGTTCTTTTATCGGTCGCATGAGATAAGATCCTCTCCAGAGAATTTTGTCGTCATTTTCTGTTTTAATCAAATTTTAGTTCTATTAAGCAATGGTTTTAAGATTTATTGACTGTGTAAGTTAATTGCCTTGTAGTTCATAGGGTTGTTATGATTTAGTGGGTATTGAGTCATGGTTGTTGGTATATTTGTTAGTGTAGGTTAGTGGTTGTGTATCTTATGGGGTCAGCTTGATGGGGTTAATTTGATTAAAAATGAAATTTTTGATTTAAGATTATTTTGAGCGTGCTATATTATGAACCGCACAGGTCGGATTTGCGATTCCTCTCGACAAAATGTTCACCTTGGAGTAGATCTGGAAGGGGCTGGTGCTGGGCTAGATCGGGTCTATATTCCCGAAACTCTTCTGCTAGTTCTGGATAGGCCCGTCAAAGTGGGTGATTGGATGGTAGATGTGCGGTAGGGCCGAGTTCTAGTTTCTCATTTGTTCGATGGCTCAAGCCAAGCGCATGATGTAACCGATGGAATTCAGTACTGGTCGACGACATTAGTTGTAGACCCCTTTTTTAGTAAATATTTGTTTTTTTTAATTTTTTTCTGTCTTAATATAAAAATTTGTTTTTATAAGGGGAAATAGCTAATGAATTTCTCAATATGGGATTTTGACGATTTTATAAGGGAAAAAGTCATTTTTTTACTTATTTCTTCTAAAAGTTATTTTTGTCGTCATTTTTGTTTTTGATCAATTTCTACTTCTATTTCTTAAGTAAAAATAAAATTTTCGAAAAAAAGGGGTCTACAACTGATGTCGTCTCCAGGTATCTGCATCTGGGCGCTCATCTGCTAGACTTTCATTGCCCCATTAGGGTTCGGAAACGCGTTGAAGAAACACGTACAGTGGATCAAGGAAGAGGACATGAAGAAAGCAGTTGCTGAGCTGGAAGAAATGAAAAAAGAGTAGGGTGAAGAAGATAATGTTAACGGGGAATATCATTAGGTAGATCTTAAGATACATTGAAAAATCTCCATACGAATTATCGATTCACTGACAAGGGTAAACTACGACTAATAAAAATTAGAAAATGTGAAATTTGCAACAAGGGGTAGTGATAGTCAAAACAAATCTCCGGACTTAAAAACCAAACCAAATGTTTTGTTACCAAAACGAGACCGCTTCGTTACCTAAGAAATGGTTTATACTTATAGGATAGGATAGAAAAATAAAGCCAAAAAATATATTTTAATTTTTTCGTTGTAACGTAACTAATCAAAATAAATTTAAATTATAGTCAATTAGGCGAATCTCCGAACTGGAGAATCTACGAACTGGAGAGCATTACAACCTGAACCTGAACCTGAACCTAAACCTGACTGTAATCAGACAAAAAATTGAATTTTCTCTAGCTAGCCTTTTTTCATACTCCAAAGTATGAATGTGCTTCTCCTAAGTATGAATGAGACTGCAATGATGTCCGCTCTCCAAAAACAAGTGTGTTCAGATTCAAATATTTTTAAAGAAGTGGTTCTACATACGGATACGGATACGGCAGATAAACTTCCTGCTCTGCTCGATATACTGAGGTGGTTCTATAGTGGGCAAACGGCTCCGGACCTGACGGATTTTGTTTGGGGTACATGCAAATGTAACCAAGCGGTTCAACTGTAAAAAACTCAGGGATGGCTGCGGGGCTTGTCGGAACTCTCCGGCGGGTTGTGCGGCGTACCTGATGGATTGAATTTTCTCTAGGACATTTTTCAATGTATTTTCGGACCTCTCTTAGCATTAGTCCTCTTCTACCAGTGCCTCGGTTGACGTTGAGGATGTGAAAGTGAAAGTTACAAACGTCGATGGAAAAACCGTTAACATTAAGCCCAAAAACACCAGAGTAAAAATCAAAGTAGACGAGGGACCCGGTGTTGGAGGAAGTCGCGAGTAGAGTTCAAGTGAGAATAATTGACTTTGCGAGGCTGGTATTTTTATGCATGATCATCATTTTTTTGATCATATTTTTATTTTTCCTTTTTGATCATTTTTTACTTCTATTTCTTAAATGAAATTGAAAAATATGACATAAAATGAAAATATGATCGATGATGATGATCAAGCATAAAAATACCAGCCTCGCTTTGATACTCTAATTCTAATATTTCTATCTCACTTTGTGCTCTAATTATAATATTTCTATTTCACTTTGAGTATCCCTATTGGTATTCTATTTCACTTTGAGTTTTCTCTAGTATCCCTATTGGTATTCGCATTACCATTTAGGACCACTGTATATAAATACTGATGAAATATAAATTGTGTTTCTCAACTACTGGGGATTCTAGTTTAGTCATCCTACCTTGTTAGTAAGACGCTAACATTTATTTATAAATATAATTGGTAATATTAACATAGTTTGTTCAGACTCAAATTGATAATACTAGCATAGTTTGTATTGTCAATTTCGGTCTTCATTGGCTCCTAAGCCTACGCCCATGGATCTAGATCTCTCAGTCTGTAGAGCTAGTGCTAGAGTTCAGCTTAATTTGAGTAAGGTTTTTATGTACAGGATTAGAATGCTTTGCATTTTATATACTTAAGGATTCGTATACGATTTCATAGACAATACAGACGAGCTAGCTCGATTATAGAAGTTATGTAAATTAAGTAAAATTTTGTCTTGAAGGAGGCTTGTCGTTGGTATCTATGGCCTATGACCCATCACATTGGTTCCTATTTACCCCTTGAACTAATGTTTTATTCATTAACTTATCATTCTTGTTCAATATACGTTTTTTATTAAGACTAAAATGCACTCAAGTTTGTAGCAAAAAAGCCCATCTCCAAATTCGACATTTTTTAACCAATTATTTAAAAAAAAAAATAAAAAAATTGGGTTTTTGTTGCCACCAAATCCCATACTTAGCTAAGCTAGTTGTTGATTTGAGTTTATACACAGTTTATAAGATAGTTTTGGGAAGCGGGTCGGTTACGATTTATCTTATTTGGTTTCGTTTTACTATAGGGTCTATTTGTATCGGATAAGGGAGGATGTGAAAAAAAAACAATCAAAAAAGCCTATTTTGACATTGATGATTAGCACCTACATTTAAAAATTACAAACCATGCGTTCACTAAATGAAACCGCTTTCACTAAAGGTAACCGCGTACATATACCGTGTTCACTAAAAGAAACCGATGATCCCCTGATAACACAGAACACTAGGACCCCCCGGTAGCACCCCCTGATTGGTCAAATTTGGTCAAATTTGGTTTGGTCAGATTTGGTGAAATTTGGTGAAATTTCGTTGATTTTTTTGGTCAGATTTGGTAAAATTTGGTAAAATTTGGTAAAATTTGGTAAGATTTGGTAAGATTTGGTTTTTCGTTCAAGGGGGTACCCAAGGGGGGTACCTCAAGGGGGTACCCGTGTTTTGTGAACTTTATGGTTCCTTCAATTTGGTCGAAATTGGAGATGGGCGCCATCCCCGTCATAGGCTATCCAGATCCATTGCATCCTATCCCGCAGGATCATCGTTTACATATGCATCAGCGTCAGGATCATCAGTGCCGGGGCCATCTCTCGCACATGCATTAGACACGTTATGGGCACTGTTGTTCTGCATGTCGTCATAAAAGACATCAAATTTTTCCAAATGCGACTTAGCGTCTTTGTAGCGAAGTGGGCAATCAGGCAATTTATTATAGGCTTAACTGGATTGGTAGAATCAATAGATCGGCATATTTTTGAACTATGGGTTTTCGCATAGGGAAAAAAATGAAAAAAAAAAATATTTCAAACGTCCTGAAAATAAAAAAAACAGATGGGCTTGTTTACTACAACTCAAGTTAACCAAACCTCGCAAGATGAATATTCTTATTCACATCCTTTTCAATTTTCTTTTGTTTTTATTCGTAGATTCAGATGTTTCAGATTCAGAAACAGAATAAGAATAAAGAAAAAGCTAGAACTAAACTTAATAATTAGGAGGTTGCGCTTATATTTTTTAGGGTTAGACTAAATTTTATTTTTGTTGATAGTGTTTCGATTTCGATTGTAAGTTAGCCTGGAAATCTACTCTTGTTTTACTCAAATACCCAGCTTTACGCCCAAACTTCGTTGTTTTGGTCTGGGAGAGTAGTCGCTAGTTTTTATGAAAAGAAAAAAGTTGAATTATTCTTATTCAAATTGATGAAATTGTAATTGAATTATTCAATTTTTGGGAATGCATTTGTTCAGAATTATCTGACTCTGTATTCAGTCTAGCTCTAGCTTAGAGTAGTGGTAATTGTAGCTGCTTGATTTCATTGAATAGTTGATTTCAACATATTCCTTTATCTTCGTTTACATTTTTTAGAATTCATATATTATACAATCGACAACATATAATTGAAACTGACATTAATTTTCATCATTATTATTTTGTTTATCATTCAAGTCATTCTTTTTCTTAATCTACAAATAGAAATACGCTGTAAGTTGGTTGTACTAGGGGAGGAAAAACCTGAAGGTAAAGTGGTCTCTTCACCATTAGGTGCAGGACTGTGCGGTTCATAATATAGCACAGTCAAATTGAAAAATTTGTATTTTTTGTCTTAGTGATTAAAGTCCATTTCAAAGTCAAAGGAAGAAATACTTAATGAAATCGATATTTTTGTAATTTTACGATATTTCGTCAAAAATATAGGGCGCTTCTTCAGGCCAAAGCCTTACTCAGAGTCATAAATGACCCATAGGCAAAATAAAGTTATAACTACTGGAATCTAACAACTATAGATAAAGTAAAAGGGTAAATTACTTATTTTTCCTAATTTCGGTTTTTGTCGTCATTTTCTATTTTGATCAATTTTTCCTTCTATTTATTGAACTTGGTTCCTTGACGGACAGATAGTGGAACTCATAAGTCTATCTCAGCTGTCCTTCTAACAAGGGAGTTTTAGAATCTCAAAATTGGCCGCTCGAGGTGAGTCCGAGACCTTTTGTCCTTATTGTAACGGGACGACGGGAATTGAGCCTTATTAGAAGGGTTAGACGCCAGTGGTTAGCGCCAGTGTGCAAGTAGAAGTGCGTTCTCAGTAGGTGCGGTGAATTGTTGTCTGTGCGCCAACATTCATAGTCTTGCAATCACACCTTCGACCAGAGATAGCAAGACTGACGATCGCCTCGGAGTTCCCTAGCCCCCTTCCTTCTAGTTATTGAATAAAAAATAAAATTTTAATTTAAGATTATTTTGAAGTGTGCTATATTATGAACCGCACAGGACTTTGGAAGTAAAGTTGAAAGAAGAACCATTCTATAGTTCAAAAAGAATATTTTTATTTTCCTTATCCTTTTCGTACTACAGTTTTTGTTTTTTCTTTAAACTTAAACTTAAACTTAAACCCCAATTCTAATTCTACTTGACTTTGTTCTAAAACTGAATCTAATTCTAAATCTAAAAATAAGGCATCGCATATTTAAAATTTAGCGTTGCTATTTGGGTTCGTTATGCAGGTCAATCTCAATTCGAAAATGAATGAATTTACATTGAGTGAAGGTGTAGTCACTCGGTAAAGATGATCTCAGAAATTAGATTTTGAATGAGTGTTTGGCATAGAAAAATGAACATTAGATTTCAATTTTCCTGTTAGATGATTATGATGACGATTAGTTCCGTAATCCACCTATGTGTAACAGTGTTTCTATTTCAAAGTAGTAATTAAGTTTGAGTTAAATTATTACAATTTTTTATGCTAACAACCCGATAGAAAATAGATCAGGTTGTGGTGTTAAGATTAAGAAGATCAGTTCCGTGACTACGGTTTGTACACAACAATAATGTTGGTCCCTTGTAAATAACAATGAGCAGAAATAAAAACTACAGGTTTGCTCTTCGGAGAAACGAATTGGTTGTCCTAGAAGTCTTTGCAGATATACTGTGTATCAATTTATTTTTTAGAAAATTTTTTTTTCTAAAGGGATTTTTCCTAATGATTTGTTTTTTTTGTTTGTAGAATTTCGCGTTTTTCCCTTGACCTTGAACTTGAAACGTCGTATTTAAAGGGTAAATAAGGCTTATTTTTTTCAAAAACCAAAAAATATTATAAAGTTTTCTGAATGAGAATTAATTGATACACTGTAGAATTAGAAGCCTGGCCAGGAGTCTGCTCTTTCTTTGATTACTTCCCGTCTTCACCTAATTCTTTTTTTCGTTCCTTTTTCTCTTTCCTTTCGAAGTTTATGTTTACATTTATGATTTCGATTTTGATTTTCGTAACGTTTTCCCTGCCTCTTATCTTAATATCATTATTAAAATTTAATAATGATATTAAGATAAGAAGCAGGGAAAACGTTACGTTTAATAATTAAATTAAGCTAGTGAAATTTCACACCTTTCCAATACCCCGACAATTGTATTGTCTTCAATTTAGATGAGAAATCCGTAGCTCCTTAACCTAAAAATGTATTTTGATTTTCTGGAAATGGAAAAAAAAGACAAGACAAGTATATAAGACAAAAACTTATTATTATAATAAAAGACATATAATACGCATTGTGCTGAGGAAAAATAAAAGACTCAATGCACGAAAAAACTTAGTCGTCCTCCGCGAAAAATACAAAAAATGTTATTGGCTACCTCAAGAAAAATAATTAAGCAGGAAAGCAGCTGATGTTGGTCAGGTGTAAAACTTCAACAAAGAAAAATATGACATGCTTGTCAACCGTACCATGTTTTAAGTGGCATGAGTACAAAAAATCGAATTTGATTAACGAGGCTGGTATTTTAGACCCTGATCATCATGTTTATCATATTTTTTTCTTTTTGACATTTTTTTCTAATTTTCTTGATAGGTAAAGATCCTTTTTCTTCTAGAATATTATCCATAGTTGACAAAATAATTAATATTTATGGTATTGTGATATCATTTATATATGTTCCATTTATATGTAGTAGTTATTCTTTATATCTAATAGTAGGTATTTTGATCCTACATTTTACTCTGAAGTAGGGCATTCGCCTGAAAGCAAACTTAAGAAATAGAAGAGAAAATTGAAAAAAACAAAAAAATGAAAATATGATCGTAAAAATTATGATGAGGCACCAAAATACCAGCCTAGATTAAGATGGAAGATTAATGAAGAACAAGACGGGCGTTGAAGTCGATGAGCAGAATGTAAACAAGTTAGATTTCTTAGAACGCTTAAATCGTCCTAAAATCGAAGGAATCCTAATTCTAATTCTAATTCTAATTCTAATTAGAAGGAAAGTGAGTAGACCTAGACCTAGAATGCGTAAAGTAGATAGAATGCGTAAAGTAAAAATGGGATGATTACAGAAGAAAAAGACGCGAAAGACGAATGAAAAAATGATGTAAAAACTATAAAGGAACTAGAATTCAGCGTTAAGGGTCTAATGGCAATGGGCAAACAGTATGGCTTACCGTTTGTAATTTGGTGGAACTCGCTTTGGGCTATTTCCCTCGGGACAATTTACTGGCTTCTGCACACAGATAGGATTGAGTGGGCGAAGATTAAAGCTTTAATGGTACAGGTGAGGTTTGATAAATTCTACAATTTTGTGAGTGGCAAATCCATTGACGATGTGGATCCAGCAGTTGCAAAATTACCTGTCTAGCTCTTGCTTAATATGCCCCTAGAAAGCATACGATTGCCTTTCGCCGTTTTGACGATTCGCCCAATAGTTGCGGTAGGTAAAAAGATTTTCGGAGGAAAGTGATTTTTCCTTATAGTCTACTGGAAGTAGCAGTAGAAGTATATGTATAATCTGAATCAGAGTTAAAGATAATTAGAATAGAGATAAAGATAACTATTGAACTAGGAAATTCCTACCGAAAAATTGACTAGGAATGTTCTGCCGATAACCTATTGAATTTAGATGTTTAAATTTTGTCGAAATTAAAAAAAAAACTTATTACAGGCTGTGTCAAAGTCCCATCAAGGCAAGTTAACTTATCCTAGCAATCTAATTCTAGCGCCTTTTTGAACATCTATTTTTCCGAACTTATGGTGCCCAACCGAGATTCTTACTTGCAAGAAGACCAACATTTACTAACTCTAACACGGTCTTTGCTTGTCATCTGTATTATCTGCTTCAAGCTAATTTTAATAAATTCAAAAAATGCAAAATGCAGTCATCTCTCTTTAACTTTAACTTTTTTAATACTTGTTTTTGATGTTCAAGGCTACATACGTTATTCTGGTTTAAAGACAATCTTTAGAGTGAAGTAGTTAATTATAAGATTGTACTATTGTTTTTTCATTTTTGAATACTAATTGATATTGTAATTAAGTTCCAGTCTCAATCCCGATTACCATTACAAATTTAGATTTGCTTTTTAGATTTAGCTGCATAAGACCGTATAAGATGACGCAGGGTCCAGGAGTGTCGGCGTTAACAACGCAAACGCAAACATTTAATGCAAAACCATTGGCAAGTAACAATCGGCCAAAATACAGAAAGCAAGATGGTTATCGCGCTATGGCCAGGGATTCAAGGGTAAGTCTAATTGTAGTTGAATAATGATCCTGATAGCATTAGTGGGTCTACGTCTAACTCTAAGTCTAAATTCTTTTTGTGTTTGAAATGTCCATTGTCTTTTTAGTGAAATGTCTATTTCTTATTTCTTATTGGTGGTAAGTGTTGTTTGTGCACGTGCAAGTATGATACAATTGAGAATTGATTCTGACAATATAGATACACAATGATTTTCATTCTTACAGTAGGTATACATATGGTCTTTTCACAATGGTATTACTTGCACGTGCACAAACAATACTTTTCACCAATAATAAATAGACATTTCACTAAGACAATGGACATTTCAAACACAAGAAGAATTTCGATTTAGACGTAGATCAACTAATGCTATCAGATTCATATCTCACGGAGAGTAGCAATTGAAATAGATCAGTCAAACAAATCTTGCAACAACAGCACAGAACTAAATATGAAGTAATACTAAAAAAACACATGTAATAGGTAAAGTCGAGTTATAAAAAGCCTCCAGAAATCAAACCCTTTGATATCGATCCTAAGGATTGTGTCCCTGCGCCACGAGCTGTTAATCTATAAGCGTAAGTATTAATTGTTTTCTACTTAATCTTAAAAATACAGTTAGAGTATCAAAAGTGCGCGAAAGATATCTAGAAGACCGAAAAACAACTCGATACTTTTACCGATCGAAAAAGTATAGATTTGAAGAATTAATACTATTCGATAAAACATCATATTTAGGCACTTAGAAGAGGAAGCTGGTATATGAGGTCCCTCAAAAGAGGAACTTGCATGAAGAAACTCCAAAGATTGTCAAACGGATTTGTTCAACTAAAAACCTCCAGACAAGGAAATATCACAACCCTATGTTCCTTGCAAAAGCGGACGAGATATTAGTACACACATAGAAGAAGGTGATTTATATGATTTTGATAGGGAAGTTCAGCCAATACTGCAGGTAAAATATTTTTTGTTTTCCTTACTCTACCTCTACGACGTCTAAGTCTAAGAGTACTGTTAAGTACTTGAGTTAACTGGTCTTGATTGCGCAGGTATTACTAGTCTAGAAGCTTCAATATCAATGTCAAATCTTGAAAATACAAATGATTGTTTCGAAACTGCTATTTTTCTGAGTCGATACCTGCTAACTTTCCTTAGTCAATGCCCGATATCTTTCTTTAGTCGACTGCCCTCCCTAGGGGCATTTCTTGTTGGTCTACTTTATTTCGTTTTGACTAGTCTTCTTCAATTTCGCTTCTAACTCATCCATATGGCTACCAGCGTATGTATTGTTAGAGATAATGACCGTGGCTGTCACAATATGAACGCTGGATATTGTTGAACGCAGATTCACGGGATTTCGATTTAGTCAAATTAATTATATCACGTAAAACAGCATTCAATGATATACAGCAGATGTATTGTAGTAGATATAAGCCATGACAACTACAATATATCCGCTGGTACCATTTGAAACGAGTTTTACGGAATAACCTCAGCTTGCGATCGCAAATTCCAGAATCTTCCAAGCTAAAAGGTTGATGTTTGTTTATGGGTAAAATATATCGGCTGCGCTTGATTTATTTATGGATGAGCGGTCATATTGTTATAGATACAACTTGTATCTATTACAATACATGTGCTGACTCACATTGAATGCCGTTTTATGAGATATTTTTTCCATGATAATGAAGAAATTGCGTCTATCGCATTTCAGTACTATTCACCAACTATATTGTTATAGATACCGATATTATCTGTAACAATACACCCGCTGACATCTATTGAAATGAGATTTATCTGATATTAAAAAAATAGTAGTTAACTTCTAATTCTCGTTTATTTATGCGTCAACGAATGTATTGTTATAGAAACAAGTTGTATCTATGACAATATGATTGCTAAGTACTCCTGAAATCAGTTTTACATGATATAATTATTATATTTATATAAATATCACGTAAAACTGATTACAAGGCAGACCAGTAACTATATTGTTATCGCTACCGGTTGTAGCTTTCACAATACAACTGGTGTTTCTGTCTGGAATTAGTTTTACGAATTATATTTAAAAATATGTAAGAAAACGCTTTAAACTTATTTCAATATTAATCACCACATGTATTGTGAAAGCAAATGACGATTCCGATAACAATAAACTTGGTTATTGGCATTGAAATTAGTTTTACGTGTTTTTTTTTCCAACGCATGCGTCCTTACCATTGGCATTGGTTTAGACCTAACAAAATATAGACTTGCGTAATGTTTTAATGACTTATAGACTTAGCTTCCTCCACCTTCGTAGTCCTAACGATAACAGAAAAGACACTCTTACATAACTATTACTACAGGTGATAACAGAAAAGACACTGGAGCAGGGCATACTTGAGGTTGAAGAAGAGGATGAAATTGAACACTATAGTAAATACAAGGCCTAGTGGGTAAATCTTAAAAAACGAGAAAAAGAAGATGAACTGAAGGTAGTTGATTAGGAAAGAAAAAGGTAAGCATTTCAATCTATTGTTCCTTCATCTAATTAATTTTAACTCATGTTTATTATAATTTTTCGTCCTCTAATATTTGGATTTTTATCACAAGTGAAATTTGTATTTGTCGATATCCAATTATAGGTATGCATAAACACAGAACGCGAAGCAGGAAAAAATATAAGAGAAGAAAGACTATGTGGTTCATAATTTGTCACTCTTTTGCATTATTGTAAATATACTAAGTCGTCGTAAAAAATCCATATACATTTAGGCGATTCCATTTGTTATTTTATTATAACACAAACCTAACTTTTTTTTCAAAAAGAAAACAACAATGAGAATGAGACTTATACTTACACAAGTCTTATAGAGGCTGGTCTAAACGCAACCGAGGAAGAAATATTATGAACCTTACAGGATATAATACGGAAGAAGATGCTCTAGCAACATGTTGCAAAAACGTACTTCAAGGATATGCTTCCGAACGCCTTACGTTCCTGCGAAGAGGAACACAATCTTTTCGTTGAAAAGGCGGATAAAGATATTACACTCAATTTCCTAACAAGGGTAAGGGTTTTAAATTTCTTGTTTCTGAATTACATTAAAAATGAAACCGAAACTGAAATGTAACAATCACCACAATAAATATGAATTTATCGTATGAGATGAAGATGAAACAACTTCTACAATTAGGCAGGAAACGGGAATCTATTACAATAATAAGTGAAATTTTATAACCGGCGTCTTATACAAAACAAAATTATAATAGATCGTGAATAATACACAAAGCAATGTGACCACAACACGGGATTCACGGAGAAACCAGGAGACCGGTTCGCGCGAGCTTTACAGATACTGGTCGATGACATCAGTTGTAGACCCCTGAAAACCTGAAACCTGAAACCTGACACAAATGGCTCATATGTCCCAGTTTCGATAGATGTTCAAGTCTATCACTTTTATTCAATAAATAGAAGTAAAAATCGTTAAAAAATAAAAATGAAGACAAAAATAATGAGGAAGCCCTAAGGTGTGCTTGGTGAACGACAAAATTTACTTCTAGAAAAAATAAGTAAAAAAACGAATTTTTCCCTAAGGCTCTGCCTGAAAATCGTCAAAATTCCATATAAACAAATTCATTAGGTATTTTCCCTATGAGTAAGGCTTTGCCTGAAGGAGCGCCCTTATAAATCAAAAAAAAAATCATAAAGAAAAAAATACCCGCCAAAAATGGGTCTACAACTACATTCATCTACAGGTAGGAAGAAAAGGAACGAAGATAGGTAATCAAACACATCCAAGAGGAGCAGGAGTAGCAGGAGAAAGTTTTTTTCTCTTCATATTCTAGCTCGCGTCTGTGAAGGAGAAGGATAAGGATAACGATAATTGTAATTGTAATTGGATATTAATTGTAATTCCTCATTCGCAATCATTCACAATCATAGCATCGAACATTTATTTTGAATAGTCATTTACAGCTGTAACAGTACCTGCAATGAAATATATTTTTTATAACCACTGTTTAATATGTTTATGTTTGATTGCTAAAGACGGAGAGATGTGTTCAAATTAACACGCTTGACAACTAGCTATATTGTATATTCCGAGCTATAATATAAAGAACACAGGCCGATTTGGAATAGAGACAAAAAACTCAAGAGGAGGCAGAGGTCTAGCAGGGAACAATATTTTTAAACACGAGTACAAGAAGGTAAAGGAAAAGGAAAATGTTTAAGTTATGTTATTTTTTACTCTTCATTCTGATTTAGATTTTTTGTTTTTTTATTAAAGAAAGGGAAATTAAAATTATGCTTCGGCTTTGTCTTTGTTTTCATTTTCGTTTGTTTTTCTTACCTTTGTCCTTGTCGCCGTATTGTAAGAAAAAATGAAAATTATAATTTGAGATTTTTTGTAAAAATATTGTTAATTCTTAAAGGCCGCTGCAGCTGCTGCTTAGTAGACAGAGGAAGGCGGCGAGGAAGCTGCGGAATAAGAGTGAGGAGGAGGTTGAAGAGCTTCTTGAGAAGTTAAATTTATATATTTGAACCAACTGTACCTTTGAAATTAAAAATATTGATCTATCATCTTCGAAATTTTGGCTTCACTTATGGTTATGGACACAAAGAATCTTCATCGTATTTTTTAGGATCATCTTAGTTCCTTTTAAAAGAACAATGTTTTTTTAACTTCTACGATTACGATTAAGATTAAGATTAAGGTTAAAAGCAATAACAATAACAAGAAGAAATGGTGAGAGAGAAAAAAGTAGGTGAATCTTTGAAACACTTTTTTGAAAGCAAAATTGACGGTTAAAGCTAGGGAGAAGGAGAAGGAGAAGGAGAAAGAGAAGGAGACGCAGTGGTGGTGAATGGACAAATAGTATATGCTATAGGTCTAGTAGATTTTAGTTAGAATATGCTATAGTATACGGTTTCTAGCAGGAATAGCAACAGATAACGTTGTTGTAGGAAATTTTTAAAGACGAGAGGAGTCTTTGCTTTTCGTTTTCTGGGTCTCACCACGTACATAAAAAGATAATCCGAAAATCCAAAGCTTAGGTCTTATGGAACCATAAGTATGAACAACCTCAAACTTTTTGTCAATTATTTCTCAAAAATAATCTGTCCTTGGACGTGGTTATTGTTTGAAATACTGTTTTATATGTTTTGAACATCACAAAAAAATATTCTATCTGTTACTGTTTTGGAAATCAGTTATCAATTTCATGAACGCATAGCATACTTATAAATACTATATTAAATTCTCTCTATTAATTATTGTATCCATATTTTGCTTCTGGTATTGTCTAAATCTGGTCTCTGCATCTGCTCAGATTCTGTTATGTTTTCCCTTAATGCTATTTTGAGAATATATAATTGGAAATTAAGTTTCTTCTTCTATGCGGAGGTCCTGTTTAAGTCAAAACATGCTAAAGTATGTCTAAGATTATATTTGATTTTTGCTAAAATAGGTC
>Ga0099798_10114_pt1 | contig 24665 bp, 18 predicted proteins | sample Uncmet_Sort29A_1_FD_89870 | JGI IMG/M metagenome (GOLD analysis project Ga0099798, IMG submission 89870) | Marine eukaryotic communities from CALCOFI LINE 67, Pacific Ocean - CN13ID_Sort29A_1 | ecosystem: Environmental > Aquatic > Marine > Oceanic | place: Pacific Ocean: Monterey Bay | collected...
GTCTGGATTCAGATTTAGATGAAGATTTGGACTGCAGTAATCCTTTTGGAATAATGCCAGGAGAAAAAGGACGCAGTTCGCCTCCTAACGACGAATTCATTTGGGAGGGTAAACGGATTTTCTATGACCCTGCGCAGTGGTGGTCCCACGCTACTACGTCACAAAAAAATAGAGGCCAAGAAATTATTCCAACACTAGACAAAAATATATTTCCAGGTGAAAACTTTGAATTTACGACTTCATCGGATATCAGTGGTTTGGATTTGAAAAAAATACTCCATTCTCATTTACAACTGCGAAAACCTGATCTCGATAAATTTCACGCACCAATAATACCTGCCGAGGAAATGCGAATATTCATCCGTGTACGCAAGGAATTTGGTAATGGCAGTACCAGTGATAAATATGTTTTCCTATTTGACGATTCTGCCATGAAACCTGGCGAAAATGCTTTTTCGGAAGAGGCTGATGAATTCTTACAAGATCCGATGGATTTCCAGGAAACAAATGGGATGGAACCCTTGGAGTTCAAAAACGAAATAAGATTATTGGATCCTAAATTTTTCTTCACAGCTTTTGACAGCACTAACGATTGGCAGTTATTTATAACCAGCAAGAGTTCACGCCTGATTTTCAACAGAAATAAATTATTTTTCGATTGGGACGTAAGCAGATTTTATTATGAACCAGCAAAGACGACTCTAGACAAGTTAATTAACGAAGGTTATCCGCTTCAGTTGATTACTGAATTTCCGATAGACGGAACGCGTTTTAAAGAAGAGTTGTACGAGTTTGTAAAAGAAAAAGACGATATTGATAAAAGTTATGGCCAATTTAACCCTAACGCGTTTTCCGTGATACAGCCAGATGATATGAGAATATTTTTGAAAATTCGTGACAACAAATCCACTGGGAGTACTAGTAGTACAAAACAAGAATATAAATTCATTCGCGACCCATATTCCGAATGTGATCGTGGCATATTAGATGACAGAGCTGAGCTTGACGATTAACACGATTTTTGTATAATTCGACTCAAAAAATCAATTTTTTGGCCCATTTTAAGGGTTTTTTTGATTTTTTTTGAATTTTTGAGTCCGATTATGAAAAAATCTTGTTAATTCTGCTTTCTTGAGTTTGGTGACCGATGATATGGGCCCGTGTTTGTTTTTTTACGAGTATATGTTTGATAAAGATTGGCAAATATATATTACCAGCAAAGAAAGTCCGGGCAGCAGTTGGGATGAATCTGAGGTCCTAGATATCGATGAACACTTCAACATTGTGGCTGGTAATAGTAGTACTCCTCGTTGTACTAAACGATCTTCTAAAGGAGAATTGTCCGGATCCGATTGTTCGAGCAGCGATGATGTCAGTGGGAGCAGTGATATCAGTGGCGATAGTAGTACTAGTAGTAGTTCTTCACCAGGGGCGCCCGACTGTTCTGATTCAGATTCAGGGATTGACTCCTTCGAAGATACGCATTCTCGAGACAAACGTAAAAAAATTGAAAAACGAAAAAGTGCAGAGGAGCGTAGACAACAAAGAAGAGAAACGCGAGAAAAACATCGTGCAAAAAAAATCGAGGAAAATCGCAACAGAAAAAAGGAGGCGAGTACTAGTGACCCAAAAAAGGACGACGACGACGACGACGACTCAATGCCGATGCTCCCGCCTGGTATCAGCCCACGGTGGGGTGGGGACGACTTCACATGGCCGGGGGAAGTTTTGTTTTACGCACCGCTTGATAAAACATTCCACGACATCGCGATCAATCTAAAAACGAAAGCGCCGCTTCTCTTGCTCGAATTAAAATGGGCGATCTATGAAAGTTTGGAAGAGAAGAAGAGAATGTTTGAGGTCGAGGACAAAGACACGGTGATTTTGAAACCGGACGAAATGAGCATTTTGCTCCGCGCAAAATCAGAGTCTGATCAATTCGAGTTTGAGTATGAATCGGACGAAGAAGGCTCTTGTTCCAATTGCGAACTACAAGACGATTTAACACGTTTTTTTTTTTTTGTTCAACAATTGTTGTTGATACGACGAGAAAAAAAAAAGAAAAAAAAAAGCCAAAATGAAGTGACAAAAAAATGGTCGAAAGTTAATTTTTCTTATGACAGGAAATTTTTATAAATCAGATTATAACAATTTCTTGTTAATTCGTACTCTTAGACGGTGAGGACGGACGAAAAGAGATACTCAAGAATGTGGGTGTATTACAACTTTTCATTACGAGAAAATGCACGAAACCTCCAGCGCGCTTGCCAGGTGATAGTAAGAGTAATAGTACTGATAAAAAAACGGCGAGCGAAGAGGAAGAAGCGGACGAGTCTGGAAAAAAAACCAGTGGCACTAGTAAACGAAATGATAATTCCCCGCCTGAAGCCGAATGTTTGGAAAAAATCCCACCGGGTTCAGACTGGAATAAATTTCACTACGAGCCAGGAAGGTATTTAGATATGAACACCGGTGATGATCGATACTGCTGGCCTGCGGATCGGCTTTATTTGGACTGGCAAAGGTGTGACTTGAGAAATTTTAACATTGCGGCTGTGAACACCGCTTTTATGAATTCAACTGCGTTATCATTGAAAAACGCGATCTTTTACGCTTTGAATCGAGCCAATGTGCCTTCTCAGTATACCACGAAGCCAGAAAATATGGAACTGCTTTTGGAAAGAAACGGGGAGTTGGTGTATTTGACCGACGACGATTCCTCTGATTGGGAAGGTGATTCAGAAATCATTGGCGGTACTGATAAATCCAAGGAATTATTGGTTTTTAAAGACCAAGATATTGTCAGAGTGCCAGATGGGGATTGGCGCATCATAATAAGAGATTTGAGAAGAGAAGAAATTAGGAAAAAACCACCTAGTACTAAAAAAACAACTTTTGAACACGAATCTGACGAAGACTACCATGAGCCGTACTCTCACCAAAATGTTGCTGCGTCATCATCCTCCGACTCTGACAGCTCAGGTAGTGGTAATTCAGATTTAGATGACAGTGAAATTCCGCACGAAAAAAGTCCGCGAAGAAAAACCCACAAAAAACCAGCTCCAAAAACCCACAAAAAACCAGCTTCTCCAACCCAAGACCCGTCTCGACCAGATCGCAGTACTCCTACACGTATGCCGGAATGGACACAAAACATGCGGAATGCCAGACCTCCGTTAGAAGATGGGCAGCCGATTCCAGCGGACTTGAACAAAGCTGAGAAAATTCAAGTGATGGTCAACATTGACCACGCACATAGTACTGGGCACAGCCGGCAGGGTGTTGCTGAAAAAAAATTCCCTGATTGTATAATTGACGAGCCAAAATTTCCCGAATCAACAGCCGACAAACGGTTTTTCAGAAGAAATACCGTCGGTTTGTCCTGCACGGTTGATCGGTTTAGGCAGTACATAGCATTGCGGGATGGGCCTTTGATTTTGAAAGTGGGCGCAACCGCTTATTTCAAAAGGGAAAACGACGAATATTATTCAGATTTTAGTGATGATGATATCGAAGAAGCTGAAGACGAATGTACTCTAAATAACGTAATTTAAGACCAGCGTCCGGAAATATTAAGACCAGCAAAAAAATCATTTTTTTGGTCCACCAAATAAGCACTTTTTTTTTTTTTACTTTTTTTGATTTTTTGGCCCAAAATTTTCAATTTTGCTGGTCTTAATATTTCCGGACGCTGGTTTTAAATTACGTTATTTAGAGTAAAAGACACGGTGGTGGAGAAGATATTGTACTACCAGAAGATGAAAAAAAACCAGGAGACAAAATAATAACCCAAGAACCATTATTCGCTTTCGAAATTGATCTAAAATATGTTTTCGACCGGTGGGCCGAGGTGAAAAACTTAGGCTGGATGGGCGTAGGTGGGGAATTCGATGATGATACTAAAGACACGTCCGAAAACACAAAAGAAAGGAACGACATGAGTCGTTTTGATAAGGTTATTTTAGATTTTTTCACACTCCCGAGTACTAGTAGTCTTCCGCAGTTAGAGGACGACGCGAAAAAACTATACTCTGCTCTGAAGATTTTCAAGTTAAGTAGTGGAATTCTTGACATGGCCCGGCGCATGTCGATCAAATTACGGACAGGAAATGGTGAGTGGGGCGAACTTGGGGACAAATTCCGGAGAAACTTCAAACTCGGTAAATTTAAAGACAAGTTCCCCAATTCCATGAGCTATAATTTAAAACCAACGCATGCTCGTTCGTTTTTATATTACCGGCGCCGCTTGCCACGGGGTTTAGTGAAAAAAATGGAGTCTGACTATTTATCTGACAAACGCGGCGGAAAGCGTATACATATGCACCAGTCGTTGATGAACGAGCACAAGGATTTGGGCAAGGAACTGTTTGCGGAAACTTTTGCACACAGTGCTGATGTGCCTGAAGTTTTATGCTTCGGAATGGAAATTATTGGGGAACGTAATAGATTGTTTTCGCCGAAACCCGAATGGCAGAAGACCCCGCTCGGCCAAGCTGAGCCGCAAAACCCGATAGAAAATGGCGATAAATATGCAGTTCTAAAACTCCACCACGTCAGGCTCTCCTGGCTGTTAACCGATGGGTTTGCAAAGCACTTGATGGACCCAGAAAACATTGACGAGAAAATTACCCATGCGGTTAAAGAAAAAGGAATGAGAAGTACGATTTTTGCGTCGGGCAATGCTGCAATGATAGGGCCTATGGCTAAATACATGGAATACAACCATGATATTCCTGGTATCGAGATTACTACAAAAAAAGACTTTGGAAAATCAACGGTGCGGGATGATGTTTCGAGGTTTGATATTGCAGTTAGTTCTATTGATTCACATGGCGAAATTTTCACCGAACGAGAATTTGAATTGACCAACCCAACACCAAAACGCGCGCCAGCCACGTATTTTAGTACAAAGTCAAAATCAAACCTGCAGTTCTTCTTCCCCGCAATACTAACTCATTTGTATTCGCGTTTCCCAACTGTTGAACGGGGTTTTGACCGTTCGCAAGGACCGCTTATCGTTGAAAGCTGTGAGTTGGATGCTGACAATGAAGACAAAGTGAACGCGGGTGTGAAGCCAGCTTCATTGAATTGGGAAAATGTAAGTTTATGGACAAGTCAGTACGCCGAGTATACGTTTGATCCGGAAGTCGGCTGCACAGATTACGTTAGTTCATTTGGAGACGCAAATAATCCCTCGAAATACGATAGCTCCATTGCGGCGGTGATAAAAAATGACGAACGTGCGCGGGCTTTTGGACGGAGAAAAGTTTTAGCCCATGATTCGCGGCATATGGCCTTGGATGACGAATTTAAAGAATTTATCGACGTAAAAGAACGCAAATTTCTCCAAGGTGTCAATTTGCGTTTTCAATGGAATTACGATTTCTATCAAGAGGGTGGAAGCGTGGGCTTTTTAAGATTCCCAACGCTCGAACCGATTGATTTTTATGTAGCTAGGAACGATTTGAATTATCGCGGAGAAGAAGACACGTACAAACTGCCGACAACATTTAATCTTTTAGGAGACCGGTTCGCTGAAAAAAACCGTTGGATAAGTGCAGCGGTCACTGGAGAAATGTGGGAAGGGCGCGCTGAGGAGTTCGGTGGTGGTTTGAATAAACGGGCGCTTAATTATGAGCCGATTTTTTCAGACTGGAAGAACTCGAGGAAAATCGATCAATTTGAGTACCAATCCGAAGATCTATGGGTCAACTCGCATCCGATAAATGTAGATTTCATTTTCAACGAGGTGGGTGATGCTCTAGCTGCTGAATTTGGGGACATAGTGTCGCCATTCGACGGGAAAAATGTAGGGCAGGAACTCCATGAAATTGTTGATTTTGAAGATGTAAACGTGATGCAGCATGTGTTGCACGGTACAGCGTTTGATATTGGGACTCGCCTGTTGAGTATAACGGAAGATGAGCATCGTTTTTGGCCGAGGAGTACTGATGGCGGAGCGGATTTGGAGAATAAGATTCGGATGGCCTGGCACGATGTAAATGTGTGAGAGCTGGGGTTCTTTAGGTTAATAAGAAATAGTACAGTACTAAATTTCTATGTATAGTATTTTATCAATTTTGTTTAAGTATATTTTAGAGTTATAATATTTCTCAGAGGGTACTATGTCCATTAGTTTTCAACAAAGTTCAAAATGCGCTTAAAATTTTTGTCACATCGCTTGTATCAAAGCATCACATTGTTTCAAGCAGTTTTTGTATCACGAACAACTAATTATTTCAGAAGGAAATAAATAAAATAATTTTTCGAGGCGAAATTATTACACTACAGATTAGTCAGACTAGGAAAGCTAGTTTTTCTAGATTTTGTTCTCAAGGTTGGTTCAATTAGGTCATTCCCTCGATGCCTATCAGCCTTTTTTTTTTACGAATATTTCTATTTTTGTTGCGCAGAAATGTGCAGAAAAAACATTTTATTTTTTGAATGGAGCGGCAGCAACGTTTTGTTTAAGTAGAGGCGTTAGCATTTAAGGAATGTTCATTTACTTGGGAATTTTTGGTTTTGGGAAAGTATTCTTTTCTTAAGCGGGAGAACCATTTTTTTGGGAGTTGTTCTTGTTTTTTGGAAATTATTCATCACAGAAATTGGTGAAGTTCATCTATCCCCCTTTTTTCTAAAAATTCATTTCATCAAAAATGTATTCTTTCAGATCTTCGTGCGAGATCAAAAATGGTGTGTATAAAAATATGTTATCATTCGATATGTAAAGCGTAATTTTTTCAAGAAATGATTTTTCCTTTCCTTTTAAGTCTGAAAAATCCATTTTAATAAGTAATTTGAATGATAGTTTACAAAGTTTGGCTATGTCTAAATTAACACACCAAAAAGATGGCGGACAGATCGTCAACGCACAGTTCGCGTGCGGCGATGACAGTATTGCACGAGAATCTGAGGTAGTAAAAGTGGCAGGTGATGACAGTATTGCTGAAAGTTTTCTTGTTTCTGACGATATGGGTGCCATGCGCAGTAACCCGTCCGAAAAAATTGAAAACAATGGTACTACTGCTAGTACCGCTGCTGCTGCACCAGCTAAACCTCGCCCACAGTACCGTTTACCGCCACTTCTAAGTGCCGGCTATTTAACACGATTTTTTTATAATCGGACTCATTTTTTTGATTTTTTGGGCCATTTTAAGGGTTTTTTTGACTTTTTTTTCATTTTTGAGTCCGATTATAAAAAAATCGTGTTATTTCAGACGTGGGTCGAAGGCTGGCGTAGCAACAGTTAGAATTATCGAACAATGCGACACAGATGACGCAGTGCTTGTGGAGAATGACGATGGGTTTTTTCAATCTTTTCGATGCGTACATATTTTGGACCAAAAATGACAAAAAAACGCATTTTTCGGCTCATTTGGCTCAAAAAACGCATTTTTTAGGAAAAAGAATCCCATTTGATGTACGCATCGATAAGTTTGAAGTTTTTCGAAAATGGCAGTAGCGGTAGTGAGATCGATCCGATGGCCATTTATAGTGATTTCGAAAGCGATTCGGGGAATTCCGGTTCGTATTTCAATATGGATGATATTTATGGAGATAATTCAACGGAGGAAAATGACGATGTTGTGCCTGAAATGGCCCATGCGTTTTCTAAAAACGCAATCGGTCATTTTTCATGGATCAATCAGTCAACGACATCCAGATTATTTTCTGACAAGAACCGTGGTGGAAAAAACACTGTCCGAAATGGAAAACTCAGATGTTTAGTCTACTTTCTTGCTGTATCAGCGATTGTAGCCCTTTTGGTTACAACGTTTTCAGGGAAGAAAAAGGATAATAATAAAATACCATTCGGTTCAGAAGATTATGAATTGCTTGGAAAAAATTATACCAATGCGAAAACCAGTCCCTGTTCGCAAAAAACAGCAATATGGGCATCAGCTGGGTCAATTCTAGCATTAGCATTAGCAGCAATCCCATTCATAATATGCTCGTGTTGTGGGGACGACGACGACGATATGATGTGTGGTAGGTGTTGTGGTGATGATACTAATTCGCTGGATGGTACGATTCAAAATCCAGACGATAATCCTGCCAAAAATCCAATCGCCGACGACCAACATACGGAAACTGATTCTGACCAATCACAACTGCGCGAAGACGGAGAATCTGATAGTACTCCTGACACTACCAACCCGTTTTCCGGAAAAAACAATGCTTTCTACGCAGATGAATCTGCCAGCGATAACGGCAGCACAGCCACCGAGGATATGGGCGGTGACATGAAAGAAGTAGACTGGACGAAAAGAATTGAATTACCGGCTCCTTTAGAACTGATTCAAAAAGTGAAAACTGAGCTTCCAACCACGGGTTTCGCTTTAAAAGTAGCAATTCACCAAGCGTTAAGAAGAAAAACAAAACCAAATAACGCGCATTTGCTGCAATTGACAATGTCTTCCAAAGTTTTGCACAACGACGATGTTATAAGTAAACACGACTTTTTCAAGAAGAATGGTCCTGATAGTGGTAGTACTAAAATATATGTCGCAGATTTAAGAGCGACGAACATGATTCCGAATGACCCGAAATACACCGGGGAGCACGGGGTGAATACGTATCCGGAATTTGCAAGGGCACCGTTAGATGATGGAGTTAACCCTTTTCATCAGATCGAAAACGTGAATGTGCACATAAATTTGGTTTCGAAAAACGGGGAGGACAGAAGTTCCAAAATCCGGGCTAAAAATACCGATTCGGAGGAAATCATAAATCAAACGATCTGCGGGGATACAACATTGCCGATTACAGAACGAGTTATGCATTTCAGAAAACAAATAACTGACCCGAGACGTGAAGCTTTGATACTGCGTGCCGGTGCAAGTCTAATTAGGAAAACAAACAACAGTCCCGGCAGTATTGATTTCAGGTCTTTCCAAGACACTGTGCAGGAACCGCTGTTTTCGTTTGAGCTGGACTTGCAGAAAATAATGCGCATGTTTAGTGAGTTAAAGATTTTCGGCGCTTTCGACGACGCTATTGAGGAAAGCACCTTGATGCAATTTGAGGAGGAAATGGAAGAAAAATTACAAGAACATCAACGAGAAAAAAAGGATAGTATTGCCCGAAAAAACGGGAAGAAAAATAGTACTACCCGAAAAAACTGTAGTAACAAAACTCGTGATTTCAAAAGAGATAAAAAACACAGCAAACACGACGATTCACAAAAACGGAATTCACGCAAACAGAGAAAAGTAAACCGCGGTTCTAAAAAAGCCAGGAGTAGAAGCGGAGATACAGCCGACGAAAATTCAAGGCTGAACAAATTCAATCCCTTCATTAAAAAACACCCATTCCTCCGAAAGGAGCGCGTCGCAAACAACGCATTCACAGCACAGCTGCATTTACTGCTGTGTTTTGATCGTGGAAATACTGAGACAAATCATGTGAAAAGTTCTGATCCAGATTGGAAGCCGGTATTCACAGCTGGGAGTACGAAAACTCCGGTTGTCTTCAGTGTTTTTAAGAAAGCTACGGCGATAATTGATCGGTATAACAGAATGATTAAAAACAAGACTTTCACCAAATTTTTAGAGACTCAAAAACGAAGGAATAAAAAAGAACGCAAAGATCTAGAAGAAAAGCACAAAACTATGATTGCCAGATCAGTCCGCGACAGAAATCCAGAGCTCAGTTCCCGTGGGTTCATATACTATAGGTCGCGATTAACCGGCATGCACGAAATGTTCAAATCGTCATCAGAAACCGCTGATTCACCTTTAAGATCGGCCGGTTCATTTATAAATGAGACGAAAACTTTGTTCACACATCGCGACGGGTATCAAAAGGGCCAGGGCGAATATTTATGCTTTGGATTGGAATTCACAGCTTTAGAGGATGAGGACCAGATTAAATTTTCCATCCCAGATTTTGACTCAGGAAGTTCTTACACTGCAGGAATGGACTACAACACTGGTGTTCACATTTCAGACACTGAAGAATCTTGCGGTTTTTCCGAAGACGCTAGTGCTAGTACTAGCGGTGCTCCCAGTGGGAGTAGTAGTACTAGTGCGTCTGAAGATTGTGGTTCGGAAGAGTTAACTGTCGACGAGACGATTTCCGCTCGGAAATCGCCGACTTCAGGAAAATTAATCGACAACAGGACACCATCGCATGTTTTGAAAATACATCATTTAAGACTCTCTTGGCTTTTATTAAATGGCCCGATATTAGGTTTAGTTCACTATATGCGGAACGGCGGGGAAGGGGCAATGTCGGATGAAATGAAAAAAACTCGAAATAGTAACCGTGACCATCATCTGTTCGGGCTATTGAATGAGGTGGAGCTCGCTGAAATTGAAAAAACCGCAGATCGATCAAACAAGGTTATTTCCGAAAGACGCGAACGATTTAGCGAAGGATCACCTGTTGTAAATACAATCCACGAAATCGGCCCTTTAGGTGAGATTAGTCGGGAGTACGATGGATTTCCATTATCAGTTTACGGCGAAGTTCCAGGAAATTTTGATTCAAAATTCGACCAGACCAATGATGTTGAGAAACATCATTCGAAAAAAGGAAAAAAATACTATAAAGACAACAAAGGCGAAGTAGTTTCTGGTTTTGTTCCAAATAATCCGTCTGGCTTTTCCCATCCTACCCCAACAAACCGACCCCCACTTGCTCCTGTTCGACCGGTTGTGGAAATGTTCCGTAATAACAACAGCACTGTGCAATCGTTTTTCCCGGCGATTTTATCACCATTGTTCATTCGCGACCATGAAATGCGAATGAACCATGGCATTGTTCAAATTTTTCGATACGTTTTCAAAAAACATGATGTGTTTACTAATTTTTCGTATTTTTTTTTGCAAAAGTTTTTTTCAAAAAGATGTCCGTATATCGAAAAGTTTGAACTCTTCCGGAGACTTACTAGACGACATTGACGTTTACGATGCACCTCATGCCGACGAAGACGGCGCAAAAAAACACAGTGTTCATGGTCCGATTGCGGAAGATTTTTGCCCAACTGACATCGAACGAAATTGGATAAGCGCAATGCGTGGTGAAGGAGGCATTTTGACCACAGAAGGAAAAGCGAATAAGAACGTAATCCAGCGGTCTTTTGCCCTATGGGTTCCGGAGATCTCGAAAGAGAACAGAGTCGCAGGTACGAACGCTGTTTACGGACGGTGTGAGATTTTGTCTCGTGAAATCGAAAGCGCGCATAAAGGATTCAGCGCACGCGAGCCTGCGCATTCTTGTAAATTCGACGAAGATTTGTTGCCAGAGCACCGGGCTTGGTATCCGTGGTCGAACTCTGAAGACATCGATGACGAACGGACGCGTGAGGTGCTGGGAATCCCTCCAGTTAGGCCGATTAATTTCTACAACGTGATAAATTACGATCGGTTTTTTGATTCTAGTACGAGAAAAAAACATCTTGGCCGGGACAAAAAACCCAGTGAGAGAGATTCTCCAAGCCATATGCAAGATTTACGCTGGTCGAGCACCGCCACTGGTGATGTGTTAATGCCAACTGAAATTGTGGCATTGGACCGAGATTCTTTGAGAGAGCGCGGCAGTAGTGCTGATATTTCCAAGCCGGTTTGGCGAAACATGACGGCTGAAGTTGCTAAATCTGACAGTGAGAGGAATTGGGACATTGGTGACATAATGCGGTTTTCGAAGAAACACGAACCTGACTCAGACTCCGATACTAGTACTACCGGTTCTCCGCCGCGCCGAAACAGCACTCCTGACTCGACAATCGTTTTGCCCGGAAGTTTCTGGGCTAACTCCACACCATTGAGTGTATCTTATTTGATGGAAAGGAGGCTCGGCCATTTGAAATCGCAATTTAAGCACCTACACATTAACGACAGTATAACTGATGCAGATTCCATTCAGAACATTCTCTTCGGCGTGGGCCATGATATCGGTGATCGCTTGTTGCAATTGACTCAACGATGGGGGACAGATTCCACTATTGAGATGACACCATCTATGAAAATGGTTAATGTTCAATGGGATGAAATTCATATGTGATGAAAATGGTTGCTATTTTTTGGGAAGATTTTTTTTTAGATATTTTTTTTTGTGACTTTCGATAGTACGAACGTATTTTTTGATTTATTCTGTGAAGTTTTTAACTGTTTTTGTGATAAACCTCATATTGAAGTTATATTTGGTAAATATACGTCTTACAGGACATTGCTATCAAGAATATATCTTTTATAGTACACTACCTCTCAACGTTTATAATAGTAAGCTATTCTTTTCAAAATTGGATTTAAGATTTCACCTTCTAATTTCAAACTAGTTTCTAGTAGTTCTAGTTTTAACGATTAGTAAATTTATATAGGACATCCTGGACATTATTGTAGTACTATTTTCAAAGTGCATTGCAATTTATTACTACACAAATTCCAGGATTACAAGCCAGCAGATTATACTAAATGACATCTATTTAATGCTTAGTTTTTACAAATACTTTTTTTTTCTGGCGTATCGGCCTATTTTTTCGTTCGAAATTTGTTTTGTTTCAAGAAAAATAATCAAAAAAAGGTTGCGATGTCTTTTTCTTTTTTTGAAAAGTAAGGTTCAAAAATAAAAAACTTTGGGATATGAATTTTTGGGAAAATGAAATAAAATTCGGCTTGTTTTTGCCTAAAAATTTAATACACAAATCGCGTCCCCCTTTGATTTCATCCAAAGCAATTTTCCAGCTCTTGTGCGGGCTAAATATTTAGTAATTAGATTTTGTGTGTCCATTTTTTTTTGTTCAGAAATATGTTTTATTAAAATTTTGTAGTTTTTTTAAAATTTTATAAAGATGGATGCATTATCCCGCCATCACGGCGGCGAAGACGGCGCACAATCGAGCTTTAATGCAAGCGGAAGTTCCCCCACTTTTGTTAGTACTACCCAACAATATCACCCCAAAAGAACACGAGCGCAGTATAAATTGCCACCACTGTTACGTTTTGGTTTTTTCAAAACAAAAGGCGGCGAAATAAAAACAGTGAGGAATGTAGATATACGGAGGGAGAAATTGCAAGTATTTCCTCGAGTAGCAAATGTAAATGAAATACGACAAGAACACGACGATTCCGGTTCAGAAATCGGGAGCGATGAAATTTTTGGCGACTACAATGATTATGAATACGGGACAAGTGATTCTTCAGGCTCTTATTTTGATGAGAAAGATATAATATGTTCAGACACTACCGAAACTATTGATACAGATACAAATAGCAACGATTTTGTGATAAATAATAATACATCGTTTGGCCATTTCTCGTACATTCGTGGAAATACGCAAAACGCTCGTGGATTCAACCATGATAGAACTGCTGGTATAAAGAAGAGAATACTGCAAAAATACGGGATCGTTCTAGCCTTGTTTTGCTTCATTGGGTTTCTCATTTGGTATGCGGATAAAAGAAAATCTGCTGCGAATAGAAACTCAACAGTTGAAGGCAGCACTACTTTTTCAAGCGAAAATAGTATAGCGAAAAGCAGTTGTCAGTGTTGCAGTACTACCGGTTCTATACTTTGTGCGGTATCGGGCTTAGTCGCATTTGTCAGCACAGCGGTTGTCAGCTTCAATTTATGTGGGGAAACCTGTTTCTCATCTGGAGATGACGGAGGACCATACGCGCCTGATGTTTTAAACCCTCCAACTGATAGTACTACCGATGATGCTAGTAGTACTAGTACCAGTACCCCCACTTCTGGTAAAAAATCAGGAACAAGAAAGCCAGAAATCGTCCGGAAAACCAGTTACAACGAGTCTTTCGACCGATCGCCTGATGCGATCGATTTGCCAATTGAAGAGGACAGCCATTCTGCAGAATTGTCAGCATCAGCATCCGCCGAACAGACGCTTTCCCCAACAGCATCTGTGGATGACGATTCTGTTGTCCCACGGGACGGAGAAAAAGACCGAAGAAATTATCCAAAACGAAGGCCAACAAAAAGAAGCGAATACGAGCCGCTTTTCAACTGGACTGAGCACCTGGATCTCGAAAAATGTTTCGAGCTGTACCAAGACAAGCGTGGAAGAAACGGACAAGTATTCTAAACTCACTAATGATCGTGACGGCGCGTAATTGATCAAAAAAATTCAAAAATCTGAGTTTTTTGGTCCAAATTACACAGGGAAAACGCACGTTATTTTGATCAGGCCAAAAGTCTTAAACATAGCAAAGGAAAACCAACTCAAGTGAAACTCATTTTTTTTCATTTTTTTGTCATTTTGACCAATTACGCGCCGTCACGATTATTAGTGAATTTAGAGTACAAACGTCTCTGCCTATTTCGGGTGGCGATATGAAGGTCGCTATCTACTGGTCATTGACTCGTGAAACACGGCCTAAGAGCCCGGCATTTATCAGTTTATTTTGGTTTGGACATGAAATAAAAAACGACGAGATGCTGAAGCGCGCGACGTTCGAGAAAAGGGAGAGAAATACCAAAAGCTGGAAGATGATTGTCAAGGACGAGACGAAGCGGTCTGATGCGCTGAAAAAACAGTTCTACGACTGGTCTGAGAAAATAGTACTCGACAGGACTTTGAAGTTCTCACTTGATCCGGTCTCCCATTTTCCCAAACCCGTTCTCTCCCATGTTCCGATCTCCGGTGCTTTCTTAAAAATCATAATCCACGCAGCGTTAACCGAAGAAACCAGGCCGGTTTCAATTGGCTATTTGCAGTTAGAGTACGGTGGGCGGGTTTTTGAAGACGATGAAGAGTTTGCGCCTAATTTTCCGGATGTGTTTTTCAGTAAGGAATCAAACTGGCAACTAATTGTGCGAGATTTGCGAGACCATGGGCCCGGAAAGAAACCGTTCCCGAAAAGGCCAACGAGAACGCCCCCACCAATACCCTATGATAGCAGTGAGTCCGCCGGAGCGGCGACGGAGAGTGAAATAGCATCAGAAGAAGATTACTATGATGGCAGTAGCTGTGAAATTGGCGATCAAATCTATATCGACGGAAGAGAGGACTCTGAAGCTAGTGGCACAAGAAGTCCCCACGCAGCAGATGATGCATCCTTCATAATCAAGAAGAAAATAATCCCTGCTCATTCATCATACACCACAGATGACGAGTCTCTCATGACAGATTCAGATGACTACGAAGACACTAGTACTGCCGCCGAAAAAGATGCGAGTTCTATAAATGAAGAAAAAAATTGGAAAGATTCCCTCTACCCCCGTTATTTCGACGAAAAAAACGGGATAAACCCGCAACCTTACAATGAAAATCCGGCGCAATTCGCACGGGCTCCGCTAGACGATGGGATTCCGCTGAATCCGGATATTTTGAACTTCGCAGTTGGGTCACCGTTCGAAAGAATAAATATCCACGTAAATTTGGTAAACGCGACGTCCGGAGAAGACAAACATGCGACCGGAATTCGGGATGGAAACATATTGTCTGTTTGTGGGGATCGAAAGTTGCATACAAAAGATCGCCTAACCCATTTCTACGATCAGGTCCTAGACCCAACCAGGAACGCACTAGTACTTCGCGCAGGAGCAAGTTTAGTTACAATCTCTGACTATCCGAAAACGGTCCAGGAGCCGTTATTTGGTTACGAATTGAATTTGAAAAAAATAGTCAAAATGTGGGACGAGCTAAGGATTCTTGGACTATACAATGGATCTTCTGATGTACGGAGGTATACTGAAAAATATGCAGATAAAAAAGTCAGCACCCAGGAAAATTTCGAATGGGAACAAGTCGCTAAATTCGGCGAAGATTTGCACGAATTGTTGTGTGAAGCAAGTAGAAACGATGTTGACGATTTGGGATTTGTAAAAAATGACAGCGATGAAGTGGAACAAAGAGACTGGTCGGAATTTAGTGCTAAGAAAAGTACTGGCGAAGGTCAGACATCCGACGAATCAAACTTGTCAGATGAAATCGAAGCATCTGTAGTACATAACATTCGAAAAGAAGAATCCAGAAAGAAGAAAACAAAGTTCTATTCTTACACATCCGACGGAAGACCAGACAGTTTGCCACAAAAAGTAACAATTGAATTATTGATGCGCGTTTTCAAACTTTCCGCCGGAATTCTCGACCGGTACAAGCGTGCTTTATTGAGAGACACGTTTAAAACCATGGACGAAACTAGAGAGATGTTCACCGAACATTATTCAAAATCTAAACGGCATTACGACCTTGTCCGTACATATCGCGACGTAACGCATCGGGACCCGGATTTGACTTCTCGTGGATTCATATATTATCGAAGCAACATGATGAAAGGCGTTTGGGCCGCTTCGTACAAAACCGTAAACGGGCGGAAAGATTCTGCCGATGATTTTCAGAGAGCGGTGAAACACAAATTTGCGCATCCAAACGCTTCAAAAAGCGGTGTCGGTGAGCACTTATGTTTTGGCATGGAGATTACGGTTAGGGAACGCGAATGGTCGGATTTTTTGGCGAAAAAACTCGATTTCGGAGAAATAAGTCCCATTAGTGCTTCGGACGTGTCGGACGACAGTGACGGTAAGATGGAGTATTCTGATATGTGGGAACACGATGATAATTTGGACCGAGACTTATTTGCTGACGAAGATAGTTGTTCAAACTTTTCCACTCGCACTTTCAGGACGAGAAAAAAAATTGCAAAAACAAAAATTCACAAAATGGATCAAACAGCTCCTTTTTAAAAAAATAATTTTGTCCTCCTTGAAAGTGTGCGCCGAAAAGTTTGAAAGTGGAACAAGTCGTGACGACAGCCATGCGAGCGACTCTTCTGATGAGGTTTCGAAAAAACATGGTCAATCCGGAAGAAAGGGTAGTACCAAGTTCACCACCAGCACATCTCATAATTCGGCAAAGGAATTTAAATAGACCCACGTTCTGAAACTGCACCATGTTCGCTTATCTTGGTTATTGGTCGATCACGATTTGAGGGAACGGCTCGAAAACTTGAGAACAGGTTCTTCCAGCAAACAGTTTTTTCCATCCAATTCTCCGCATTATGGACTTCTGAATGAGGTCGAATTAGCAGACATGAACGCTACAATTGCAAACAAAAATATAAATTGGAGGAAAGAAAAACCTGCATCCAAAAATTCACCGCAACTAGCAAATACGCTCGTTCAGATCGGACCTTTAGGCGAATGCTCACCCTGGTTGGGCGAGCACTGCGCTTACGGGGAAATTGAGAAGATAGATGAAACTGATGGCACCAAGAAGTTTCCCCCGACCCCAAGTCGACCAACTGGTGAAATCTTCAAAGCGCGCGACAGCACGTTGCAGACGTTTTTCCCCGCGGTATTGACGCCATTGTATATTCGGGACGACGAAATAAGAGCCCATTGGGAGGATATGAAGAGTAGTACTATTGGCAGTAGTTCTTCTTCTCGCGCTAATAAGTGGGAAAAAGCTCCTTCTTTCAAACCCACGGCTGAGGAAGAAATTTGGGTCGATAATATGACAAGAGAGTCGGACGACCGGATCGCGAAAGAGCAAAGCTCAAAATTTCCATTGCCTTCAAACGTGACAATCCCATCTGAAAGGCAGGTGCAGCGGTCATTCGCACTTTGGATGCCGGCTATCGGGCGCAACAATCGCATCGCGGGAATAAACGCGGCGTATGGCCGGTGTGAAGTTTTGTCCCAGGACATCGATCATTTCGATAAGGATCGATTTAGTGGTGTAAAAGACGCTTCTCATTACTGCAAAGCGACGGACGACAATCTCATGTATTTACCAGACAGTTCAGCGTTTTTCCCCTGGGCATATGATGGGGGAATAAATAATCCGGTTTTAGAAAAAGCACGGCTGAAACACAAGCACGCCCCCGTCCGTCCGATCCAGTTTTTCTACACGCAGTTTCTGCGCGATTTTGACCCGACAGATCCGTTAAGCTACGAGAAATCAGGGCCGACATACGTTCGAGGTTCCGAAGCAACGGGTGAGGTTCTGATGGCCGGGCTCTGGAAACCAGGGGGATTGCCCTGGCAAAGCGGCGCCATGAATGCTGAGATTGAAAAGTCAGAGTTGGAGAACGAGTGGGAGGTGGGCGATACCGATCGGGATTACCCAAATCGCGCTGGAGTACCGAAACACACACTGGGAGGCTCTTTTTGGGCATCCAGCACGCCATTAGACGTGAATTACTTGCTGAAACGATCTTTAAAGCACGGAGATAAGATCGAAAATTCAAAATTGATCCAAAACATAGTGAATGATCAAGCACTTGATACGGTGCTGTTCGGAGTTGCCTATGACATCGGTGATAGACTGGTTCAGTTGACTTCAAATTGGGGACAGGAAACCGCGCAGCCGAAGGATGGAAGTGAGAGGAAAAGCAACACGCATTTGCAGTGGGATGAAATTTATGGATAGTAGTACTAGATAGTACTGGGCTTTAGTTCGAGTTTATCTAATTTTGATTTGAATGCATTTTTGAATTGATCACATTTTTAATTTTGCAGAACAGATTTTTTGTTTTTTCTAGAAAATAATGTTACCAATACTAATTTTGCTAGAAGTCCACTGCTAGCAACATAGTAGAATACCGCTGTAAGATTCTTACTGCAGCCCAAAATTTTACAGCACCCAGTGAAAGCATTTCAAATTTTCTATGTAAACAATTTTTTGCAACTCCAAGCAACAGAGTGTGTACTCGAACGCAATAATATTTGTATTCTGATTTGCATTTTCCAAAAATAAATCAAGTCTAGCCCCTCTAAGTTTGTATAGCACCGGCCGTATCTTTTTTTAATAACAAAAGGGTCCATCATTATTTGAAAATCAAGGGTTGGGAAAGGTTGGTGCGAACAAATCCGCTGTCGGGGCGGAAATCATTTTGATCAAGCAAAATTTTTCATTTAATTACACCATCCGTTTTTCTGCGTCGCAAATTTTTCATAAATGAATTCTTAGTACGGCATTATCCCTGTTATTCCACAATTATTTTTATTTTAGACATCACCCTCCCACCCACAACATTCAAAAAAGATGTCGTCGAGTTCTTCAACGGCAAAGCCCCGAAAAAAATCGACCAGTGCTGCCGCCCCGAAGCAGCAACAAAAGACCCCGGTAACAATGCATCACCCTTCGAAAAAAACCAAACACCCCGTTGATATACGTGAGATCCAGGCCGTAATGCGACAAGTTAGGCGTATAACAGCAGCGGCAGATAGTATCAATGAAGATTCCGGTGTGGGATTAACAAGCTCAAGTTCAGCTTCTTCTGACAATGAAATGATAAAAAACTCGCAAAAAGTGGAAGTTAAACCCAATCCAAACATAAAAACGGACCTAACCTCACTAACAAAAGCATTCGAAACAGCTTCTTTGCGGGAAAACGAAACGATAAACCTCGACACCTGGCTGAAAAACTTATCGAAGCAAGTAACAAGATTTTTTTTTAAATCCGAGTCAAAAAAATGGATCAAAAAATTAAAAAACACCCTAGATGGACCAAAAAAGGGAAAACACGAGCCGGCTTATAAACAAATCGTATTAAGTCAAGAACTTCATGCGCAAATACCCGGGAGTTAAATCCGATCAACACGAAGCCGATAGGAAAGAAGAGCTATGTGCGTTTTTAAAGAATAATGAGAAAATTGCACAGTTAGCCGCACACGCCGATCTTGGTGCGTTAAAAGAAAATGGTGGGACCGGGGAAGTGAAATTTGGGACGAATAGTAATTTCATAGGTTCTGAGATATCGATTGAACTCGATAATTTGCGCAGTCGTGCTGAGAATCTCGTGAGCACGATTTTAGAAGAAGAAAATGACGGCGGCGAAAACAATGCCAGTACAGCTCCTGAAAACCCTCCAAACACGAGCAATTGTTTGCTGGACCGACTCTCAATTTTGAGAAGAAAATGCGAATTTCTGGATAAAATTCCACAACTACAGTCTGAAATCGCACTGCTCGAATCGGAGTTGGAAATCGCCAACCATTTCGAGCAACACGTTGCTAGAGAGTTGGAAGAGGAGGAGAAAAGAAAATCTGAAAAAAACACAAAATCCGGCGAGAAAAAACATTTCAACAACATCAACAATATTAACAGCAGTACTGGTACTACTAAATCCAATTTCCAAATATCAGGCCGCTTATCAGCCGGAGCCAGTGATTTAGAAATCCACGACCTACTGTTAGATACGATACGGAATGATGGCGATGACAAAAGACATCGCATTGAAGCCATGAATATGGCCATTGATGAATTGCACGCGAGCATTATCCCGATTAAACGGGAAGTCGAAATGAAGTTCAAAAAAATAGCTGAAAATAGCGGAAAAAACAACAATTCACGTTTTGACAAACTTCTAAAACTAGAAACCGCATTATGTTCATCTTCACAAAAGCTCTCCGCGCCGGTCAATTTGTCGCACGAAATATCGGTGTTATCGAAATCTGTTCAACAAATGAACGAACGAATAGCTGACGGCGTCGAGCCATTGATGGGGATTTTGGAACAGTCAGTGAAAACCAATTCTGAAGCTGCGATGCGCAGTTTTGCACATTTGGAAAAGAAAATCACTCGCGCAGCAATTTTGAATAGTAACAACAATAGGCTTTTAGCTTGATATGTTCAGTAGGAGTACCAATTAATTAGGAAATACTAGGAATTTATTTTTTTTGGAAAAACGACTTGATTCTGTTAGTTAGTACTGATCTATAATTGCAGTCAGTTTAGGTCTGATTGTTCTTCTTTGTTTGATTTTTTTTTTTTTGGGAAGTTCAGGGGCGTGTCTTCTTTGGGAACAAATTTATGTTTTTTTTTTTTCTCTCAAGATTTGTGGTTCAGAACTGATTCTTTTGGGACATGTTCGACGAATTTGTATCTAAAAAAATTCGTTCGTAAATATTTCTTCCAAATTGTCTAAAATCCCACAGGAATACAAATTGGTTAAATATTTAGTGGCAGATTATTGAATTAGCACTAAGTTTAATCTAGTTTGTAAATTTTTTTAGTTACAACTTCACCCCCCTTCAGAAGAACTCAAAAAAATAAAAATGGACAGCAATTCTTCAATCCTGACCGGCTTATTGGCCGGCGCAGCTCTCGGTTTAGCGGTACTGGTGACAAAACAGCAGAGTAAAATTGAAAGTCAGAAAAAAAGAATAAAAGAAATGAAAGAAAATGAAACGTTTTCCCCGCAAAATGTAAATGAGCTAAAATCAGATGCGGATTCTGGTCCAATCGCGGCGAAAAAGACGTCCGATGCGCCGGAATTGCATAAAGAATTACTGGTCCGAAATTTCCAATTCTGGGGCGACAAAGGGCAAAACCAGATCGCAGACTCATACGTTATGGTAATTGGATGTGGAGGGGTGGGATCCCATTGTGCGGTTGCTTTAGCTAGATCCGGTGTTGGCAAAATAAAGTTGGTCGATTTCGATCAGGTGACATTGTCATCTTTGAACCGACACGGCGCAGCTACCTGGAAAGATGTAGGCACGCCGAAAGTGAGATGTATCGAGAAATATATTCGCGAATTCAACCCATTCTGCGCTGTGGAAGCGGCTGAAATGCTGTTTTCAAAAGAAAACGAGGAGCAATTACTTTGCGGTGGTCCCAACTGTTCGAAAAAGCCGGACTATGTGATCGACTGCATCGATAACTTGCCGACGAAAATCCAACTGATAGAAGCTTGCAAAAAAATTCAAAATTCCAATCATAGCAGCGTGCGGGTCCGCTGCTAAATGCGATGTGACGCAATTGAGAATTTCCGACATCCAAGAAACGGTAGAATGTGAGCTCGCCAGGGCTGTGAGGACCAGACTGAAAGCGACAACCGTGAAAAACGTCACTGTCTGCTTCTCAACAGAACGAACGCAAAGAAAACTCATGCCGCTGAAAGAGCACCAAACGAAAGAAAACGCAGCGGACTACGTTCCGTTGGAGAATTTCAGGGTCAGAACATTGCCGGTCATCGCCCCAATCCCGGCCGCTATGGGCAACGCGTTAGCCAGTTACGTTTTATGCTCACTTGGATCGGAGCCGCTGGATGGTTCTAAACGCGAGATTCTGAAGACAAAAACCCATAGAAAAATGACCGAAGAAGTTAAAAAATGGCTGGCAGATAAAAATTTAGATAACACGACTTTTTTATAATCCGACTCAAAAATACCATTTTTTGGCCCATTTTAAGGGTTTTTTTGATTTTTTTTTAAATTTTTGAGTCGGATTATGAAAAAATCGTGTTAGACGAAAAAGAATTCCTAATCCCGTTAGAAGAAGCTGATATAACAAGATTTTTTTATAATCGGACTCAAAAAAACAAAAAAAAATCAAAAAAAAAACTTAAGGCCAAAAAATTGAAAAAATGAGTCCAATTATAAAAAAATCGTGTTATATTCTATGGTTCCACGTTTATAAATCGAATTCGATTGTTGGAATTAACAATCAAAAAGACCTACAGCTGGTGCCTTTTGACTGTTTCAACGAGAATCTAACGACTTCTTATTTGAAAGACTTTGCAAATTGGGTATTGGTGTCGAGGCCTGAAGCGATCGAGATTCTTAATTGGAATAGGAAAGACGACACAAGCCGCCCAAGCTTTGCGACTCCAGATTTAACACGATTTTTTTATAATCGGACTCAAAATGACAAAAAAAGTCAAAAAAACCCTTAAAATGGGCCAAAAAACTCAAAAAATGAGTCCAATTATAAAAAAATCGTGTTATTTTGTGCTCAAAGTTGGCGGTGATATAATTCGAGCGCGTGATATTAACAAGCCGCCGAGTAAATCAGTGCTGGGTGAAAATTTGAATTTTTGACAAAAAATCTTCAAAAAGGCTTGATTTTTGATGTTTTTTGGTCCATTTTTGAAAATTTTGAGCACTGATTTACTCGGCGGCTTGTTTATTCTGAAAGACAAAAAAGGCCGTGGACCGGTGAAGCAGTTGAAAGTAGGAAATGCACCAATTGTTAGATGGACACCAAAGGCTAAACATTTGAGAAACGCTGAAAACGGGGGGAGTGGGAAAAAGAATAGTAAAAATAAAGACGGCTCTGCGAAAAAAGAAAAAAATTCTACTAAATCAGCCGAAAAGAAAGAAAATAATGCTCAGCCGAACGGTGTGGCAAATGGAAAAGTTGCGGGAGCTGACAGTAAATAGAAGGTGACAGAAATCGAACACTGAACACTTGGTGGCGACAGACGACTTGAAATTTTGTTTTCAATAATTTTTAGATTTGAAATTTTGAAAAAAAAAAAATATTATTCTGTTATAGCAGCCGAGCAGCAGTGGTACTGGTAGTAGGTATGTATGTTATGATTCGAGTCCGTTTTTCTTTCTTGTTCCTTGAATTGAAACGAATCCATTTTGAAATTGAATTGAAATTGTTTCTTTTTCGAAAATAATTCATTTTGTTCGCAACAAGGGGGGGGCAATATATTTCTATTTCTGATTTTTGTTCTGGAAAAAACCCATTATTATTTCGCCAAAAATGTACAGAGAATTTGTTTGCAAGTTGTGATTTGTTTTTTTTTAATTATTTGAGTTAGGTTTTGGTATATAAGTTTTTAGGTTGAAAGTCCAGTTGTTGTTCTAGAAAACAATTTCCTTTCCAAGATGGCGATTCCTTCCAAAGAAAAAAAGCCGACAGTCTCTGACGCGCTCTGTGGCGCAGCAGCGCATGCTGGTGATAGCTCGACTATCTCCGTTGACCCCGATTTCTCCAACATTATTAACGATGAAGGAGAGAATTCTACCGGTCTCCACCCCCGCGGTACTAAGGACACGTCTGGTAAAATCACTGGCACTTCTTCCGGCGCGGTTAAACGTTTTGCGGTTGTTTTGGTTTGCTTGTGTGGGATTTTAGGAGCTGTGATTGGAACTATCGAGGTTTATGGTGGCGATCAATTGAGCGCAGATTCTGTCACTTCGGGATTATTAATGACCGTTGGAAAACAAATCAAGAACGGTTTGCTCAAACCTATCAAAGCGGTTCAGCACAAATTGGAAAAACGCAAGGAAGCAAAACAACAGAAATTAGAAGAGGAGAAAAAATTCGCGGTTTGCAGCAATGAGATGTCGTCCTTGCAAAGTGGGGAAAAAAATCTTACTCTAGACGAGTTTTTGAAGTATGCTTATTTGTTTCTTTTCTTTGGGTTTAAAGACGGGCCTTATTGCGAACACTTGATGAGCTATGACAAAGACGAGCCATTTAAAGACAGGTTCCACAATAAAAAAAGAAAAGCTTTTGTGCATCACAACAAATTTCTTCTATATTGTCAATTTTAGCAACAGGCTGCTAAGTTTATCAGTGATGGGATCAATCGACATTGAATTTTTTTGCCAAAAATCTGTTTTTTTTTTTTTTGCTGTATGTTTCGATCCAGTTTGGGCGGCGATGATTACTAACTCGACAGCTTGTTCTTCGCATTATGAAAGGGATCTTCGTGGACCTAGTCAAAGCAACGGGACAAGATCTGACTACCCTCCTCTCTACTAACGAGGAGAAGCACGATTGGCAATTGTACTCTTTACAACGGAATAGTGTTTCCGCTACTTTTGATAAAATTTTTCCAAAAAGTGAGTTTTAGTACCTGAATGCTCATTTTGACCCATTTTCCCCAAAATCTGTCCATTTTCCCTTTCAATTGGCTTTTTTTGGAGCATTTTGGCCAAAAATGTCAAAACTCGTCTTTTTTTTTTTGGATCAAAATTGAGATGTTGGGGAAACATTATTAGTACTACGTTGTTTA
>Ga0099798_10056_pt1 | contig 24637 bp, 18 predicted proteins | sample Uncmet_Sort29A_1_FD_89870 | JGI IMG/M metagenome (GOLD analysis project Ga0099798, IMG submission 89870) | Marine eukaryotic communities from CALCOFI LINE 67, Pacific Ocean - CN13ID_Sort29A_1 | ecosystem: Environmental > Aquatic > Marine > Oceanic | place: Pacific Ocean: Monterey Bay | collected...
AGACCGCGAAAAGCGAGGAAGCGGGACGTCATCATTCGGAGTGTCGACACCAGTTTCTATTTCATGATGACGGTGGCGGTGCTGAATATTGTCAGCGGGATGGTCGGGGAAAAGAGGGGTAGTAACGTGGGCAGCACTGATCAGTATCACGGGACTGCCAGTGGCAATGACGTCGGCACTTATGCGAACACTGCAACTGGGATGAACAATAATACTACCGCTGGTATGAACAATAGCCCTTTCAGCCACGTCCTAGGCCTGGAACCTCTTCTCTGTTGGTGCTTGTCGTTGACATTGATTTATCGTGACGCCAAATTCTTCCTATTTCCGGGGATTGGGAGAGATTATAGAGGTAATCGACCCGACAAAAGTGCTCGCGTTGGGACGGGTCCGGCGATTGGGAATGGAGGTAGTGCTGCTTCTGTTGGTGATGCTTCTGTGCACACTCGATCAATCGATGCTGCTTCTTCTCCTTCTTCTTCTTCTTCTGTGCCAACTCGCACTGTCACAGCTTCTTCTTCTATCACGGGGAACATAATTTCCCGCAGCACTAGTAGCAGTGTTGCGATCGTTGAAAAGAAAGACGGGCCTGCTAATAGCAAAAAATCCAAAGAGCTCCGCAATCTGACTCTCCTAGAGTCTTTTGGAGGCTACCGAAATCTGTTTCAGGTGGTAATCTGCGGGGAAGTTGCTGCCCGTGTTCGCCTTGCACTGGTAGTGGATACGATTTTGGATTTAGTCGTCGGGAGTATGAGAGGGGGAGACCAAGAGAGAGACTCACTGTCAGAGGATGGAGAGGCCCGCGGACGGAGGGACAATACTAACAGTGCGAAGAAGTCTAGTGATCCGAAGGAATCTGGTGATACTACCACTGAGAAATCTTCTAAATCCGAGAAATCTCCCTCCTTCTTTCAAAGAGGTCTCGATACAACGAAAACGAAGGTGTGGGGACTTCTGGACAAAGCTTATTCGCTCGCGCAGGACCTCGCACGCGATCATCCTGAGCTGTTTTACACTGCGTTTGTCGGTGCTCTCAGCGGATTTCATTTTCTTTCAGTCGCGGTGGAAATGGGGGATGCGAAACTTGAGGGAATGAGAAATGTGACAAAACTTCAAGAAATGGCTACGGTTTCAAATTCCGCACAGCAAAAGTTGAAGCAGCATGTGGGTGACTCGAACCAGCGAGTGGGCGACTTAAACCAACAAACGCTTGACTCCGGCTCACCTTCTTCGATCTATCCCCAAGCCGAGGCAATTCTGCAGCAACTTTTCCACTGCTCCTCCTATTATTTGCTTGCCAGCGTTGTTGGAGTTGTCAAAGTTTTTCTGGTCGTGATCAACCCCTTTGCGTGGGCGAGATTCGCTTGCGGAAGTATTAGCGGTATTGTCAGTGGATCGATGGCACTGGTTTGGGCAGCAGTTTCTGCACTAGTGAATTCCTTCATCCGCCCTTTAGTCGCAGCCGCATTCGACGGAAGCATCGCGTTTCTCAACAACGATGATCACACAGCGGAAAACACCAAAGAAGGGCAGGCCACTACGATTCTGAATGCTGGAGAATATATGCTCGCGTGTATACTCGCTTCCAGCGCTGTCATCGTAGAATATATGCAAGTGGTCTCGACGGGGCTTGTTGCAGCAGTCTCCCATAGTGCAAGCGGGTTGGTGACGTCTTCTTCGTTTCTTCTTTCTTTTCTCCTCGCCAGTCTCTCCGGATTCGTGTCCGTGATATTGTGGCCGTTTGGACTACTGGCAGGTGTTTCCGACGTCTTGCTGCTCACTGCGGGCAAATTCTTGGCCGTCTTGGAATTCGAGTTCTGGTGGGGCCTTACCGCGATCGCAGGTGGATGGTGTGCAACGGAGACTACAGACTTCGATCTTCTGGCGATTATCACCAGCATTCCAGCTGTTCCGGTGGTCCTTGCCCTTTCCCTTGTCAGCGCTGTAACCCTTCTCGTCACTCCCGTTACCTTGGCGGTTTCCACTCTGCTAACAATTCTACTGAAATCTGTGTCATTCATTGGTAGCAATTTGGCGGGATTCCAGCTGAGTGTGGTGCTAGAGTATGTTGGGAACAGTATCCTGGGATTCCTGGCTCACATCCTGATGGCTGCGTATGGAATTTGTGTCAATGTCGTGGGATATCCTGTGTATGTGCTGCTCGATTTTGTATTTGGAACAGTGATTTTGGGAATATGTTCCCTCGCCTTGTCGTGGATTCACTTCCTCGGCACCACCCTACTTTCTGCAACTTCCTTTCTTCTCTTTCTCCTCACCAAGTTCCTCCTAGCAACTTCTCACATAGGAATCCCAATCTTCGCAGAAATAGTCACCCAACTCATAACCTTTCTGTACTCCGCCATCACACAACTCACCACCTTTCTGTACTACGCAATCTTCCACCACGGAGTGAATCTCTTATGCTCCGCCCTCCTCCCCACTCTCGGCTACCATCCTGCGCTAATCCTGTGTCTGCACCTCGCGTTTGTCTCGCTGGCTCCGAAGTGGGCATTGAGGAATTTAGATAGAATTTGATGGGAATTTGCCAGGAATTTAGAGGATATGGAATACGTCATTTGTAGAAGACTGCATGCATTTCTGATACTCAGACTATGAATTTGATAGTCCTCATCAATCTAAATTCCACGTAAATTCCAACCCCAATACTCAATGCCCACTTCGACCACAGGTCTCTTTCTCGCAGTATACGGTCCCCCAACTCGTGACGATGGGGCAGGCAGCCTACGTCCGCCTCGTCACAGAGGGAGTCCGCGAGAAACGAGCGCTGGATAAGTTGAAGATGAGGAAAATGAGGGAACAACAAAAACTCCTAGCACGAAAAGCGCAAGAAGCTAAAAAAGTGGAGAAAGCGCAAGAAGCAAAAACAGTGGAGCAAGCGAAACGCGAAAAGGGAAAAGAAAAGGGAGAAGAGCTGGAGGAGATGAAGAGAGGAAAAGAGATCGCCGAGGCTGAAAAAGAAAGAGGTGTGCTAGGAAGTGACAACGTCAAGTCGGATGTGAAATTTAAGTTAGGCATGAAGGATGTGAAATCTAAGTCGGACGCGAAATCTACTAAGTCGGATGCAAAATCGAAGTCGGATCAGAAGTCCGAGTCACCCGAGCAGACTCCCAAATCCAAGAAGGATATTAAGAAAGAGAAGAAGGACAGGAAGCACTCACCGATGAAGACTCCTAAACACAATACCGACGGCGATCATACGAAGGAATTATTACTCGAGCACACTGCCCGCAGCAAAAAGGAGAAGAAGGACAAGAAAGAGAAGAAGGATAAGAAAGAGAAGAAGGATAAGGAGGACAAGAAGCATAAAAAGTCTCACCGCAAAGAAGAAGGTAATAATAACGGCAGTAGTTCGAAGACAAAAGACAACAGTTCCAATGAAAAAGGAGAGGGGAGTTTGGGTGACATTCACAAAGGTTCGTCAAAAGAAGAGTATCCAGAAAGTATGGTTGATGCACGGGTTCGGAAAGAGGAGGCGCGGAAAGAGGAGGCGCGGAAAGAGGAGGGGCGGAAAGAGGAGGCGCGGAAAGAGGAGGGGCGGAAAGAGGAGGCGCGGAAAGAGGAGGCGCGGAAAGAGGAGGCGCGGGAAGAGGAGGCGCGGAAAGAGGAGGCGCGGGAAGAGGAGGCGCGGAAAGAGGAGGCGCGGAAAGAGGAGGCGCGGAAAGTGGAGGCGCGGAAAGAGGAGGCGCGGAAAGAGGAGGCACAGAAAGAGGAGGCGCGGAAAGAGGAGGGGCGGAAAGAGGAGGGGCGGAGAGAGGAGGATAGAGGGGAGCAGAACTTGCTTGGTAATAAGAAGGAGAATTATACTGATAGGAAGGAGAATGGGAAGGAAAATGGGAAGGAGAATGAGAAGGAAAATGGGAAGGAAAATTTTGAGAAGGAAAACGAAAAGGAAAGTAGCCCGGATAATGAGACTGAAAGACCTGTCAATGTTAATACCGAGGCGTGCAGCCCCGGTCCTTTTCTGGGTGAAGCGATGTTTACTGGGGCGTTCGGGAGGAAAGGAGGTGAGGGTTCGTATTAAGAAGACGCAAGGTCCTAGTAGAATTCAGAATCGCGATAGTGATTTTAATTATTTGATTATTTCGTGTTTCAAACAAAGTCAGCTTCGGAAGAATCGGAAATAATTCCCATGCGAGTCATTCAAAATTTTGAAATTCAATTTTTAATTATGTGGCAGCAGAAATTCCGCACTAGTTTAAAACTTATTTGTCTACGTCATCACGTTCAAAATAAAATTTCGAACTCCTTCCGAATTTATTTCACATCATTCTCACAACTCTCCCAGCTCTCCCCATCTCCTCTGGCTGCGAGACCAGCATGAGCGAATTCAGTGGAAAAAACAGTGGGACCAAACTCTCCGGCGCTTCCGATCTGTCAAGTTCTGGCATTAGTGGGGGCAACAGTGTGAACAACAGTGGGACCAAACTCTCCAGTCCTTCGGGTACTTCGGATCTGAGTTTGTCCAGACTGTCCGATCTGAGTTCCACGGCTTTTTTCGCTGGCAGCGAACATTCGAACGCTCCTTCATCTAGTTGCAGTGTGAACAAGTCGAATGCGCCCTCGTCTAGCGTTTCCGCGGTAACTTCGAATGCTCCTTCGTCTAGCGTTTCGACTGCACCCTGTTCGAATGTTTCTTCTTCGAATGCTCCCTGTTCGAACGTTTCTTCTTTGAACGTTCCATCTCCGGGCCGGAAACACCCGCCGTCGAACTCGTTTTCGAATGCTCAATCTTCAGTTGGTTCCGTTGGGCAGGTTCCTGCGTCAAGTATCCCTGCGTCAAGTATCCCTCCTGCATCGAGCATCGCTGCGTCAAGTATCCCTGGGTCAAGCATTGGCTCAAGTGAAGTTGCGATGTCCAGCGGCTCTGAAGTCTGCGTTGGAGGATTCACCTTGATTGAAGGTGAGGAGAAGTTATCAATATTGGGAGACTTTAAATTGGGAGACTTAATTTAATATTGGATCTCACACCGTTCACACGAGCTAAGCCGAAACCGTGTTTTCAATCACACGAAGTGAGCTAATTTTCAATCACACTAAGTATTTATAAACTGAACGAATGCCGAGAATAATTATTTCTGAATCACGCTACTATGCTAAAAAAAAGGAATCGTAGTATTTCTGTGCCCAAAAAAAGGAATCGTCGTCTAAACTTTCCAGGTTCCCCGAACACGAAGTGCGCCCGCCTGAAGAGGGATTGTGATTGTAAAAGTTGCGTCCTGCTCAGATTGCGAATGAAAGCGCTCTCGGGGGCGGTAAGATATTATGTTCTAAGTAGTAGCAGATATGTTCGGATATGTTCTTCGGATATGTTCTACGTATTGAATTGCAATTCCCTATCCCTCTCTCTCACTTCAAATTCCCACAGCAAATCAATCCTCAATTCCAAAATTTCCCAGTCTTAGGCCACAAATGGTACCAAAAGACCGATTTAGGTCGCGAAATAATCGACAGAAGTAGTATTCACATCGTAAAATCGTATCTCATTCGAATTATTACGGATGTGCTCGGACATGTAAGCCGTATAGGTATTATAAGAGTGTATCATAACCATACAGGCAGGAAAAAAACTGATATTGCTGTCCAAAATTACACCGAAAGTCTGAGAAAAATCCTGGAGAGATCCTGGAAAAATCCTGGAAAAATCCTGGAAGTGATTAATAGCACCGACAAATTTCAAACTCATATCAATCTTATTCGAATTGCTCATAAAAGCGCAATGTCTTCAACCTCCTCTGGGAAAACCTCAACCTCTTCAATCTCCAGACCCCATCGAGAGGCCGGACGAGCAGCGAGTCTTGGCTCGGAACACCCAGGGCTTTGCGCTCGCGTTTCGAGGCTGAAGGTTCTCCCGGATGTAAGAGTGATGTTAGTAATCAGTGTGATGCGGGTAAAGTTACCGTCAGCCCGGATGTAAGGGTGATGTCAGGATTCAGTTTGATGCTAGTAGTAAAGATTGATGCCAGTATTAAGTTTGATGCTAGTAAAGTTTGATGCTACTAATATTGCCCTGGTTGCTTTGAAAAGTATTGAATTTTTGGCCTGCCTAATTTTTGATTGGAGAGTGTTGTCTTAATTCATTGTCTTAATTCATTGTCTTCAGACACCTTCCATTTCCCCCGACTCGCCGCCGTAACAACATAATAAGTACTCATCGCATCCTCTTAATTAAATCAACTCTAAATCAATCGAATGATTTAAATCCCCAGCCCGCCGCGGGCAGTGCACCCCCGGGGGCACTGGCAGGTGGCAGCCCAAAGTTCGCTCCGCGTGGATGAATATAGGGGCGCACGAGGCACCCACTCGAGGCTCTCAAGGTCCGGCAGCTCATACGGATTCTTACCGGGATTCTTACTCGGACTCTTCACATCCGGATTCTTCACATCGTTATTATTCCCTTCCGGTTCGTTCTCGGCTGCGCTTTGAGTCGGATTCGTTTTCCGAGGTTCGCGATGACTCGGGCAAATATCGACCAGACTCGGAAATAGCGGTTACTCCGAGGAGCGTGGGGGGAAGTATCGGTGAGGGGAAATTGGGAATGTTTAACGCGGTAATACATTGAAGCCTGTAGACTCACCGTCACGTACAACCCCGGTAGACTTGCTAATAAATACTCCGTTGAAGACTTTTGAACAGGAATCTTCCACTCACCACAAACGTCTTAATTATTGCTTCGTGTTAATGTATTATTTCCACCCATCTTCCTCAAATTCCAGGGCGCTCTTCCTCCATCTTGACCCCGCCAAGCGGGCGTAGTCACTCGGTATTAACCAATAGTAGTCCTGTCCTCACGCCTCCGAGCGTTGGGAGGACATTTAGGAGGACATCTGGGAGGGCATTTGGTACTGGTTCTCCTTCTATTTCTCCGTCTACCTCTCCGCCTCAAGATTGCTCTCCGTATACCAGCGACTGTGATTCCTCGTTTATCTTGACGCCTCCGAAGCATAATGGCAGTGATTCCTCCTGTATATTGACGCCTCCGAATCATAATGGCAGCGATTCCTCCTGCATATTGACGCCTCCGAATTATGGCAATGCTTGTCTGACGCCCGTGACGCCCCCCAACCCCGTTGGCAAGGGTACAATTAATTGGGAGAAGTTTTCACCGAGTCCGGCGAGTGGGGCAGCAGCAGCTTGGAGTGGTGCTTGCGAGGGTCCTACTTCGATGTTTTCGAGTTCGTCAATGTCATCTGGAGTAGTTCCCCTCAGTGCGAGTACCGACGGTCCGCAAGGAACGCCCCCGAACAGCTTGAGCAGTGCTGTCAATAACACGGAGGGTGGTCCCTACGGTGGTCTCCAGGCTGATCTCGATCATCATCTGCGCAGTAGTGAGCATAATAGCTCAAAATTGACAAAAAATAGTGGGAACAAAAATATTGGGGACGATAATATTGACGACTGTTTGAACAATAATAAGAACAAAAATATGATTAATATCGATGGTGGGGGTAGACTCGGTGGTGGGCGAGGTTCGCTTGGTGGGATTGCTGGCATCTTGCAATCGCTGGATGTCGATTCGGACCCCGAAGGGCCCGAAGGGGACGGTTTAGACTCTTTAGAGGTACATGGCGCCACCAGCGTGGTTACACCTGATGCGAAAAGGCTCGGGAGAATCGGTAAGAATTTTGGAAATTTGATTTTTATAGGAAACTCATTCGTATGGAAATTTGATTTTCATATGTGTCTGAAAGTGTATCGAATTGAAAATATCGAATTTGATTTCCAGAGTGGACTTCTTCCAGCATTTCACACGCTCGAATCATCGCACTCAAGAGTCAGTACATACTGTAATCTCAATCCGCACGTGCATTGTGATTCTCACATCCCCAAAGGCACCCCAATCGAAAGAAACACCAAAGAGACTCTTGCGGGAGCAGCAAACATGCCCTTCCTCCTGCATGATGATCATGATCTTCATCCCCATCTTCATCCCCATCTTCATCACCCACTCGAAGAATCTCCACTCGAGGCATCTCCCGCTTCGGATAAAAGCAGCATAAGCAGTACTGAAGACACGCGCAAACTTGGGAAGTCCGATCAAGTGGCTACGGAAGAATTGCTCAGAGGGGCGTTGGAGAGGTTGCAGGGAAATGATCAGGGAAATGATTTGGCCATTGATTTGCAGGAGAAGAAGACTTTACAGGGAAATGACGGAGCTTCGTTTTCCGGGACTTCGTTTGCCGACGGTAGTCGTACAAAAACGGACTATGGAAATACGAATGGGAATAGTGATGGAAATACCGATGGCAATACTGCTGGAAAGTGTGAAGATGGTGGACATGTGAGTGGACACGTGGGTGGACACGTGGGTGGACAGGTGGGTGGAAATTTGGTGGGGAATCTGAATGGCGAGGAAGTACAGTTACTCCCGCCTGAAGTGCTGGAAACTAGGCCAACAAGTGGGTCAGAAATCCGGCCAACAAGTGGTTCAGAAATCCGGCCAGCAAGTGGGTCGGAAATCCGGCCAGCAAGTGGCTCGGAAGTGATGATCTCCGCGAAATCCACCACTGAAGACGAACCAGAACCCATCCCGGCGGAAGCGGAGCATAAAGAGCATAAAACGAATGAATTTGAAACTGTAACATCATCGCAGTCTAGAGTACCGAATGAGAGTCGAATAGAGAGTCGCTTCTCGACTGATGCGTTTCCGTCCTCTAACCTCACGGACCTTTCTCTCTTTTCGAAGCAGAGTCTGACTTCGATCTCCTCAGGAGCCAGCAGCCTGGAGAGAATCGTTGCAGAGGGGATGCGGGAAAGTGGTGATTTTGCACAGGGGACTGGGAGTGGTGATCAATCTCCCAGTTCTCCGGATAAATCCTTCAGTTCTCCGGATAAATCTTCCAGTTCTCCGGATAAATCTGTATCTTCCAGTTCTCCGGATAAATCTGTATCTTCCAGTTCTCCGGATAAATCTTCCGGTCGTGCGGATACTAAATCCTTCGGCAGGGCAACCTCGTCCAAAACTCCGCCGAAAACTCCGCCGAAAGACCCCGCAACCTCGTCCAAAACTCCGCCGAAAGACCCCGCAACCTCGTCCAAAATTCCGCCGAAAACTCCTCTGGACTCTGTGACCCCGTTCCAAAGTCCGTCAAAAACTTCCCAGGACTCTGTGACCCCATCCCAAAGTCCGTCTCAGACCCCATCAACCGGAGCAAAAAAGAAGAAGAAGGCTTCGTCTCAGACCCCCTCGTCAACCGCGTCAGCTTTCGACGTCCTACAAGCAGTCCAAAGAAAAGATAAGGAGCGGAAGAAGCGGCGGCTAGAAGAAAAGGCGGCAGAAAAGGAGGCAAGGGATGCGAGGAGGAAGAGAAAAGAGGAGAAGAAGGCCTCCGCGATAACTTCACGGATGTCGAAGTTGGAGTCGCAAATGGCCTCCGCGATGTCGAAGTTGGAGTCGATCAAGGAGGGGGGAGCGGAGAACGCATGTGGGGAAGAAAGAGGTGGGGAGAAAGTAGGTGGGGAGGAAGTATATCGGGAGAGAGATGGAGAGGAAGGTGGAAAAGACGAGACGAATGAAAGGAGGAATGAACGAAGGCATAGTGATAACGAGGGAGAAGGAAAGGCGGAAGGAAAGGAGGAAACAAACAAGAACGTGGGTGTCAGTGGGGAGTCGACTCACTCTACCCCGAAGAAGAAGAAGAAGGATCGCCAGGGTGAAAGGACTTTGTTGGAGTCTACACCTTTTAAGACGACGTCTGTGGAGTCTACACCTTTGAAGACGACGTCCGTGGAGTCTACACCTTTGAAGACGACGTCCGTGGAGTCTACACCTTTGAAGATGACGTCCGTGGAGTCTACACCTTTTAAGGCGACGTCTGTGGAGTCTACACCTTTTAAGACGATGTCTGTGGAGTCTACACCTTTGAAGACGACGTCCGTGGAGTCTACACCTTTTAAGACGACGTCGGTGGAGTCTACACCTTTGAAGACGACGTCTGTGGAGTCTACACCTTTTAAGGCGACGTCCGTGGAGTCTACGCCAATGAAGGAAGGCGAAGTAAAAACGTCCCCGACACTTCCGCAGGGAAAAGGGAAGCAAGTGACAAGCGAAGGAATCCAGATTTCTCGTATTTCTGAGGATGTACGGGAGACGAGCAAGCCTAGCGAGGCCAAGAAGAGCCAGACGACGCCAGAATCTGCTAAGTCGTACAGAAGGTCGGCTACGCCAGAATCTGCTAAGTCGTGCAGAAGACGGAAGAATGAGGTAGAAAAGGAGCTAGAGAATTATGCCCAAACACGTCCAGGAATCCGAATCAGTACACCAGGAATCACGAGACCAGAAATCGCCAGTAAAGACCGGAGTCAAGACCGTCGTAAACGGAGTCAAGCCTGTCAAGGCACCCGAGGCAATGCAAGACTCCACACTCCTCCAAACAAACGCAAGCGAACTGTCTCTGCAAGGCGCAAGGCAAGTCGCAGTTCGTCTTCAAAGCGCAGATTAACATCTCCCTCAGCCGAGAACAGTGATTATCTCACGGCACACAAAACGCTTGACGATGATACTCTCAGTCCCAGATTCAGAAGGAGCTATGGCAAAAGTACCTCCAATGGCAATACTAGCAACAAGTGCCGTTATGCGGAGCAATCGGAAAATCTTGCAGTCAGTTTAGGCCGTGCGGTGGGAATAAGGGAAGGGGACGGGGTTTTGGCATGTGGAGTCGGTTTCGGCGGTGAAATGCGGACGTGGAAGGAGATATTTGGGGCCAGACACGTAGGCTACAGTTAATTCTAACACATAGGCTACAGCTAATTCTACTGTAAATTGATGATGTCTCCTACTTTGAGGGAACGACTAATACGTTGAAGGAACGATTTGAAGCGAGGCACGTAGTCTACATTTTTTATCGTATTGAATCGATGATGTCTCATGCGGGCTTAGACTGGGAAAAGTTGTTTTCAAAGCGAAACAAATAAATTAACAGGAGGCAGCTGGCCGGGGGTCGAGTCGTGGTTAACGAACCAAATCTCAAGCACCATCAGTTCAGGTAACGGGCCTCGAATCCACCCTCCCCTGGGCCTTTGAATCCAATCGGCCTCGAAATGATTTGTCCGGGAACGGGCCTCGAATCCAATCAAATAATCCCTTCAGGTAACCGGCCTCGAATCCACTCAAATAATCCCTTCAGGTAACCGGCCTCGAATCCACTCCAATAAATCATAATCACTTCAGGTAACCGGCCTGGAATCCAACCGCGCCTGTGTCATGGCTTGGAAAGCTCTTCAGATGCGCTCCTTAGTGAAATTATGCGATGCTCCCAAAGTCATCTTTGAACTGGGGTATGAGGAGGAGGAGAATAATGAGGGGGGAAATAGGAACGACTCCGAGAGAAATAGAAACGAGGGAAATAGGAACGAGGGAAAGAAGGAGGTGAATGAGGAAAATGACGAAAGTGTAGGTGGAAAGCCAGACGAGGGAAAGCAAGAGGGGAAAGTAGGAGACGAGAAAAAGGGCAGCGAAGAGAAAAAGAACGAGAAAAAGGACGATGAAAAAAACGATGAAAAAAGCGAGGACAAAGAACCGCCGACGTGGGAGGACATTCATACTGAAGTATCTACACTGAAACTTATGCGCACAATCTACCGCGCTCTCCGCGCTGGCTATCGCGCGTGCTGTACTGAACAGCTTAAGGTCACGCCGATAACAAATGCGTTTCATAACAAATGTGAGGGTGCTGAGGAGGTTGCTGAGGAGGTTGCGGAAGATACTAGTTCCAGTGGTGTGCATCATCATGGTCATCACGCTGGTCAGCCGACTGCTCATCCGACTGCTCATCCGACTGCTCATCCGACTGGTCACCCGACTGCTCATCCTTCTCCGTCCCCCCCTCCCACTTCCCACCTCGATCTCGACTGGCAAGTCCCTCTCCTCTCCGCTCTGACCGCGCATTTGACAGCGTCCCTATTAGCTTCCTTGAGGGTCAATGAGTCGAAGGTTAACCGCATCTACTACTGCCAGCATGAGTGCTCAATTTACAACACCGGCGGCAGCTTGTTTGATGTGTTTCGAGGGGAAGAAGGTGAGATGAGTGCTCAATTTACAACACCGGCGGCAGCTTGTTTGATGTGTTTCGGGGGGAAGAAGGTGAGATGAGTGCTCAATTTACAACACCGGCGGCAGCTTGTTTGATGTGTTTCGAGGGGAAGAAGGTGAGATGAGGGACATTAATATCATTGAAAATTCATTAAAATTCCAATTGAAATTCATTGAACATCCTTGAAAATTCATTGAAAAATCATTGACCGCCACTGAAACTTCACTGAAACTTCACTGAAACTTCCAGGCAGCCAAGTCGACCTGGAGGAGATCGACATTGACATAAAAACAAAATTTCAGGCAGCCAAGTCGACCTCGAGGAGATCGACATTGACGGTATCAAACTGACCGAAATCGACGGTGGCCTCGCGTTAGTGGCTGAAGTCAAAGAAGTAGCGAGGCAGGTTGCGGAGGAAATATTGCGGGAAGTGGAGAGGGAAGTGGAGAGGGAAGTGGAGAGGCAGAAGGAGAGTATCCTTGGAAAGAAGCTGTTTGCGGAGGGTTTCGGGGAGGGTTTCGGGGAGGTCGAGAGGAATGGGGAGAGGAATGGGGAGAGGAATGGGGAGAGGAATGGCGATGGTGCAGAAAGTCTTGCAACTGGCGAGTCTGGCGAATCTGGCGCTCGGAGGAAGGAGGAAAATGCGAACGAGGAAAATAGCAGAGGAGATGCTACTTCGGGAGCAGAGCAGGAAAATCATCATGCGCAGGAAAGGAAGGAAAGCGAAAAACGCCACAGAAAGATGCAGGAAACGAAGGAAAGCGAAAAACGCCACAGAAAGAAATTTCTAAGGCAGGGGAGTTTAGGGGTGTCCGTCGCGGGGGAGACCGGGTCGAGCTGGCCCCGAAGTGTGGCAGTTTGAGGAATGCAGAGGAATTTGACAGGAATTTACTGGGAACTTAGGACTGAGAACTTGCTGAGTTCGTATAAAACTGAATATTCGGGATATTTACTGGGAAACTTTGCTGATTCCGTATGAAACTGCATGTATTTCTGAGAGGTAAGGAATCCGTATTGAATTGTAAGGAATGATTATCCTGATTCCTTTGAATTCTTGGTAATTCTGAATTTCGCTTATGTTTCTCATTTTGTTACATTTTGGGCACAGGTCGAGTCGATCGGGGGAGAGTGCAGCGGTCCTGACGGGAAACGTGAGCGCTGACAGCGAGCATCAAGAAGTTCGAATGATAGGCGAATCGAAGAGGGGCTACCACCTCGTGACCGATACTGATGGCGACACTAATCATGCTGATACTAATACCGACACTAATCATGCCGACACTAACATTGCTGATACTAATGCTGATGCGAATGCTGAAAACGGCGCTACTCACATTGGGAACAACGACGCTACTAACATCGCAGACACAGGGAATGACAACGCCGAACATGCTGTCCAGTGCCCAGGCAGCACCGGGGAGCTGACTGGCATCGAGGAGAGTGCATCCACCAGTTCTCCCCCAGGAAGCCCGCTGGTTACTGCCTCGACGAGATCGCCGATCGGAACTCCTCTGACTAGTCCTCTGACTAGTCCTCTGACTGACACCAGCAGCCCGCGCACGGATTCGAAATTGAGAACACCGTTGAATTTGGAGAGGAGCGAGGAGAAAGAGCGGAGCGGGGAGGACCTGAACTTGCAGTCTGACTCTGCTGAAGCATCTTCTTCGAGTGCGAAAAACTTAAAGAAGGGGCCACGGTCTTCTCCTAGGGATATTGAAAACACATTCGATGATAGAAACACATTTGGTGTGGTCAGCCCGGCTAATCATGCTAATGACGACGATGGGCGCCACGTCAATCTGGATGCACTGGACGTTGATGATGAACTGGACCGCGACAGTAGAGACTTAATCGATGACATCAGCTCCCTCAGAGACGAAGAACAAGACAGGACCTGCGCGCAAGCGTCTACGCACATATTCAATCATGCGAGGAGGAGGAGGGGGAGTAGGCTAAGAGTCTGAAGTCGGCGGTTGTTTCAGGTTTTTAATTTTATTTTAGTTGAAGTTACTTCAAAGTCTGTATTAACTGAGGTGACGTGAAGGAATATTAATTCATAGGTTTCTACTGGTATTGCCTATATGACGGCTGATGCAAAGTGAGTTGGACGATAGTGCTTTGCACAAAACTGATATTAAGTCAATAGTAACTTAGTTACTGGTGTAAGCGTGCTTTGTAAATACTTAATTTCCTCATCCCAGGTGCCCGTAGCACTGCCAGCGAAGGGTCAGACGCGGATAGAGTGGCCATCCCAGGTACCCGCAGCACTGCCACCGAAGGGTCAGACGAACGCGGCTTGTGACAAGCAGACAAAGCAAGCCGTCCCTCTGCCAAAATCCGCAACAATTTCACGAACAAAATTCTGACTAAAAAATCGACGATTCAAAAAAATCAAAAATGCACATAGTCCAAAAAATGGTAATTTTTGAAGCTCGCTTGATGATCCTTTAAGGACTCAAGATTAATTTCCTCATCCCAGGTACGCGCAGCACTGCCACATACTTAATTAATAATTTCCTTATCCCAGGTACGCGCAGCACTGCCACTGAAGGGCATTGGCGATGATGTGAGTTCTAAAACCCTGCTAGACTGCTAGAGGATATCCATCCTCTCATCTATCCCTCTGCTTTTACCATCTTCTTGCAGGATGTATTCCTCAAACGAAATTTTCGCTTTGTTGTAGGCCTCCCTCAGCTTTTCTTCATCATCCCTCTCAGCTTTCCTCAACTTGCAGATATCGCGGATTGCCCGGAGCACTTGCTGAACGCCTTCTCATCTGGTGGGCGATCTTTCAGAAGTCCACGTCTTCGATTGTCTTCTTCGAGTTTGTAAATGTCATCCTCAGGTACGCGCAGCACTGCCACCGAAGGGGCAGACGAAGGGACGCGATGGGACGAAACCGGCGAAGGGACCAAAAAGACCCGCGATGGGACGAAAAAGAGGAGGAAAGCCGAAGAAGACAAGAAAAAGAAGGAAGATGACAAGAAACCTCCTGTGCCATTCTGGGTGGTACCAAAAACCATGACTGCTGTGCCAGGGGAAAAATTTAGGAGTGGGGAGAAGAATAGGAACATCAGCGTGTATACGATTCCACATTAATAGGATGTGTCTAAATGATCGGAGAGTGAATTTGACAGAATCATCCCGTATATTAACTTCCCCAGGCCTTTCCTCTACTGGGTGACCGAGTAGAGAAAACACAATCAATGATCCCGCATAACTTTCGCGAAACAGAATCAATAATCCCGCATATTAACTCCCCCAGCCCCTCCAGCGAAAACCGGAAGCGGAAGGCAGTCAAGGGACCAATTCGGTGTCAGTGATGAAACCCCTCCCCACGCCCGATTCAACGATATCATCAACTTCGGTGATATCAACGCTGACGATCCAGGGAAGAATGACTTTAAGCCGAGTGACAATGACTTCACAGATAGTGACGGCTGGCCACGAAGTGTGGCAAATTGAGGAATTTAGGAAGAATTTGATTGGAATTTCACGGGAATTTCACGAGAATTTCATATAAAACTGCATGTATTTCTTATAATTACTATACGAAATTCTCATGAAATTCCTTCTAAATTTCCAAGTCAGTTCTCAATGCCCACTTCGAACACAGGTGACATGGGATCGCTGGAGAAGGGGGCGGCTACAATTGCCCAGGAGGAAGGCGAGGGAGAGGCCGAGGACCCGAAATCAGATGCGCCGAAATCAGACGAGGGGAGTGAAGAGAGATTTGAAGAGAGACTTGAAGAGAGACTTGGAGAGAGATTTGAAGAGAGAAGTCTTGGAGAGAGAAGTCTTGAAGAAGCCTGTGAAGCGGAAGTTGAAGTAGAAGTTGAAGTAGAAGTTGAAGCAGAAGACTTCAAGCCTGCAAATTTAAAGCGACCAGTTGTCAGTGTTGGGGCGGCCGGAGTCGAGAAGCGTGAAAGTCAAACTGATTATTTTCAAACTGACGTAGAAGATGAGGTTCAAACAATCGGGCGCGCGCTAAGAGCAGTTCTGGAGTCGATGCACCCGCCCAAAGGTAGGAAGTTCGGAAAAATTTCGCGGAAATTTTTTTCGCAAAATTTTTTTTCAAAAAAATCTCCCGAAATTTTTGGATGAGAGATTTTGTCAATGGAATTCATCAGAATCAGTAGCGATGGAGCTCTCAATATAATTCATCAGATTAGTTATTTCGTGGTCTGACTTTCATGATCTTTTTAAATTTCAGAGAATTCGTAGGAATGATCAGAATAAGTCCCGAATGATCATAATAAGTACCTGTCAATGCAGCTTCCCAAAATAATAATTACTCATTTTCAAAATTTCGCATGCTCCCCTAAGGCTACCACCGCAGCAAAACGAACACCGTCCCAAAATGACTCATTTTCGCATGCTCCCAAGGCTCCCACCTCAGCAAAACGAGGGAAATTACTCATTTTCGCATGCTCCCCTAAGGCTCCCACCTCAGTAAGACCAACATTCTGTGTGAAGCAGAGGGGAGTGGTGGCTCCGGGAACTTCAAGAAGTCAAACTCTTCTGACTCCGGGAGGCTGCCTTTCCGGCTGCAATTAGGAGGGATGATTAGGACGAGAGTAAGGTAGAATCTAGAACTACTCAATTTAGTCAAAGTAGCAAGATTGCCGAGATAGCGGAAGCAATGAAAACGGAAGCCAGGGAAACATGCTAGTGACTCTGATTAGTCTCTGACTACTGAGCCCAAGTGCCACTGCCTCCGAGTACTAGTCGCAAGTGCCTCTGATCCCAAGCGCGCTTTACGAAGTTCTGTTGAAACCCGAAGATACTAAGTTCAAAAGTAATTGAGTCGAAGAGTATTAGGGACATGCATCATTTCCAAGACCAAAAAACATGATTTCCCAAGACCAGGTCGAAAAGCACTCCGAAAAAATCCACAACGAAGTTGGGTATTAACAATCTGAAGATACGGCAAATAATCTGAAATGAGTTATTCCCAAAACCAGGTCGAGCATTTGAAATGAGTAATTCCGCAAGAAGATGTATCATTTCCAAATTCAGGTCGAAAAGCACTCCGAAAGAGTCCGGGAGAAGATATGTCATTTCCAAATTCAGGTCGAAAAGCACTCCGAAAGAGTCCGGGAGAAGATTCGCGACTTGAAAATCCGGCACTTTCAGAACATGCGCGTCTCAGAAACTGACGTAGCAGACATAGCCCGGGATACCACACTGTTTGGCAACGATTTGTTTCATAGGGTAAGGGACTGACGTGGCAGACATAGCCCGGGATACCACACTGTTTGGCAACGATTTGTTTCATAGGGTAAGGGACTGACGTGGCAGATATATCCCGGGATACGACGCTGTTTGGCAACGATTTGTTTCATAGGGTAAGGGACTGACGTGGCAGACATAGCCCGGGATACCACACTGTTTGGCAACGATTTGTTTCATAGGGTAAGGGACTGACGTGGCAGACATAGCCCGGGATACCACACTGTTTGGCAACGACTTGTTTCATAGGGTAAGAGACTGACCGTCGTGGCAGACATCTATAGCGAGGGGTACCACACTGTTTGGCAACGACTTGTTTCATAGGGTAAGAGACTGACCGTCGTGGCAGACATCTATAGCGAGGGATACCACACTGTTTGGCAACGACTTGTTTCATAGGGTAAGAGACTGACCGTCGTGGCAGACATCTATAGCGAGGGGTACCACACTGTTTGGCAACGACTTGTTTCATAGGGTAAGAGACTGACGTGGCAGACATAGCCAGGGATACCACACTGTTTGGCAACGACTTGTTTCATAGGGTAAGAGACTGACGTGGCAGATATCTATAGCGAGGGATACGACGCTGTTTGGGAACGATTTGTTTCATAGGGTAAGAGATTGACGTGGCAGATATCTATAGCGAGGGATACCACACTGTTTGGCAACGATTTGTTTCATAGGGTAAGAGACTGACGTGGCAGATATCTATAGCGAGGGATACCACACTGTTTGGGAACGATTTGTTCCACAGGGTAAGGGACTGACGTGGCAGATATTGGGAGGGGTACGACGCTGTTTGGGAACGATTTGTTTCATAGGGTAAGGGACTGACGTGGCAGATATTGGGAGGGACACTACGCTCTTTGGCAACGATTTGTTTCATAGGGTAAGGAGTGGTTTGTTTCATAAGGTCAGGAGTGAGGTGCATGATGTGACGTGCATGATTCAGATATTGATAACGTAAACGTGACTCGTCCGGTCGAGCATAACCATCGAGAATTTCGGATAGCAATCAAACCTATTTATTTATTTATTAATCAAGTAAAATCAAATCTCTCAAATCCCAGGTAGTGTCTCTCGACGCCGTCTACCATTTCAGCGACAAGGAAAAATTTTTCCATGATGCCAGCGATGTTTTAGGTGTCAGCAGGGAAAATGGAAGCTCTTCTGTCACCGTCAGTCCGGCGTTTGTGGCTAGAAGGGAAAGAATGATGAGGAGAGAAATGATGGGGAGAGAAATGATGGGGGATAGCAGAGAAATGATGGATGGAATGCTCGAAACTAATAAGGGAAATTATACCGAAGAAGGTGGTGTTAATAGTAACCCGGATGAGGCCCACACAAATGATCCTTCCGCCCGCACCAATAATCCCGCCCCCACCAATAATCCCGCCCCCACCAATAATCCCCCCCGCACCAAATCCGTCGGCGTGACTGATTTTGTCGTTAAAAAGGACCTACCGCTCTACTTGCGCGTCATCCTGCGGTGTATGAACGTGAGGAATCTATGGACGAGGGAGGAATATGAATCAGTGCTAAAAAATGCGGGATTCGATCAAGTCCAATTTTCGCCGATTGTTGCGCCGTCGGGGCGGTCGGGAAGTACGTCTGCAAGTATGTCCGGAAGTACGTGTGGAAGTATGTCTGGAAGTACGCCTGCAAGTATGTCTGGCAGTATGGCTGGCACGTCTGCTGGAATGTCGGCTGGAATATCTGCTGGAGCTGCGCAGGACGATAAACAGAGCGATGAACAGAGCGATAAGCAGAACGACGCGCATATCGATGCACGTGTCCATAGCGAGAATGGTGAGATTTTAGCCAATAACTGGAACGCGCACAGTTTCGCCTTTTCGCCGGTAGTGGAACGGTTGATGAGAGGTCCTATTGACAGTCTTGAGGCTGCCTTGGGGGCTAAAGACTTAAACGATGCAACTGGTGCGGCCGCCGGTGAGACTAACGACTTAAAAGTATGTGCGGAAGAGGCTGCTGAAGAAACAGGTGAGGTTGAGGTGGAAATCGAGGTGGAAGAGAGCGAAGAGAAAAAGAGCGAAGAGACACTGGGTGGTAATACTAAATTTGGTAATATCGATGAAGCTGGGGCGAAAAAGTCCGTGAGTAGAAATGTGTCCATACCGGAAAGGATGCAGGCAGAGAAAAAGGTCAAAATCCATGAGTCGCGCAGACAACGGGAACATCAGGCAAGAAAGGGAGCAAAAGTGAAAGATATTAAGGAAAGAAAGGAAGCAAAAGATTATACTGAAAAAGATAGAGGAAAAGCAGAGCAGAATCGTGATGCTAATACTCTGAGCTATTATAAATCTAAGGGCTCCGAGCTCCGTGAGTTTCGAGGTAACCACCCCACCCTTGCTAAATTAATCGGCGTAGAATTCATCCACGCCGTCGGCTGTGGAGCTGAGCTCGCTCGTTGGCTGCGGAGGGTCAGTTGGTTTTACTCTTGGTTTTACTCTTGGTTTTGCTCCGGGTTCTACCATTCTGTCTTCGTAACCTTTCTCTATCCAAGCTCCTCGGTTCTGCTCTGGATCTTCAAGACTTGCGTGGCATTGGGTTGGCAGTTATGCTATTCATCCACCGTCGTGGCCTTTGGGGTTGCTGGTGTTGCGGTTGGAATGTGTGTTCGAATTGCGAAATCTTCGCTGCAAATCGCCCTCAAACTCGCTGCGACCGTTGCCAAAACGACGAACGTTGGGCGGAAGAGTGTCGATGTCGTGCAGAGTGTTTGGGATCGAGTTGTGGAAAGGTGTGCCAGCGCAAATACTCCATTCACATGTGGTGCAGAGCGTTGGGGATCATTAGCAAACTCCATTACGGCGGCAATCCACGATTCCTTCGGCTTTGACGAGTCGTTCCAGTTTCTAGCTCAAAACATCTGCTTGACTGTTTCCGTTGCCTCCACAAAAATCTGCAGTTTCCTCGCGACGATCGAGAACGCACTTGTTCTGTTTCTGGCAAAAGTGGTGGATCTTCTGACAGCTGGTTCCGAAAGCGCCTCTGGGAAATTCAAATTTCACGAAATCTGGGAAAGTGGCAACACGAAACTCATTCACAACATTAAGGAAACATCTGCAACGGCGATCCGGCATTTGCAACATTCAAAGTCTTCCCTCATCAGCGTAAAAAGGAATGCCAGCGCTATGTTCTCGCAGCTAGTTGACGATACGGCTGTGCATCTCGCGAAAATGAAGCTCGTAGGCCAGGCCGCATATGAAACTGTCCAGGAAATCTTGGATGACGCGCTGGTTGTGAAGGCAGTTCTTTCTTCTAAACCAGCAGAATCAGTGAAAACAGGTGTTGCTTCCTTCGCAAAATCCGCGGGGACTGTGAAGACGGCGATCGCGGATAATGTGGTTGAGACTATGGCTGGAAAATGGAAGGTGATCGCGAATAATGTGGTTGAAAAATGGCAGGATATCTCGGAGTGCTTTCAAATTCCTGAGAAAATCAACAAGGTGAGGGAAGTTGTTGGTGCTATTCGCGAAGGAAGTTGTTGGATATGCCACGAATGGAAGAAGCATGCTCGGCACTTTGTCAGGAACTTTGTTTGCGTGAAATTGGCAGGACAAGTCGGGAATCTCGGGAATCTTAAGATTCTCATCTCAAGGCGTTGGATGGCTGTAAGGATGGTGATGGTCAAGACCTTCAATTATAAAACCTCCGATAAAACCTCCGATAATAAAACCTCCGATAAGAAGGGCGACAAGAAGGCCGACAGAAGGGCCGGCGCGGAGAAAAGTATTGCACTCGAAGAAATTAAACTTGGCAGAAGCAAACCTGACAGAATCAGACTTGAGAAAAATAAACAATTGAAACAACAGATCAAACTTGACAGACTTAAACGTCTCATTCGTTTTCTCGCGGGGTTCTTACTTTTGACGCTCCCAATCTGCATTCTTCTTCTCCTATCTGAGCTTATCCTTCAGCAAATTCTCAGGCGACTCATTTTCAAAAGGATCATTCGGCCGATGCAGAAGATAAATTTCTTCAACAAATTTAGTGGAAGATTTAGTGGCAGATTTAGTAGGATCCCGTCTTCTTCTTCTTCTTCTTCTTCTTCTTCTTCTTCTTCTTCTTCTTCTTCTTCTTCTTCTTCTGAGAACAATGCCGCTGAGAACAACTCCAACGAAGAAAAGCAGGCTGGTGATCTTACTTCCTGTGTGTTAAGTATCTGGGCAAGCTCGCTCTCGGCCAAGATTCAAGTCGGTGTCGTCAACGCAGCGAGAAGTTGGCTAGCTTCGCTGTATGGCGCTTTGGGCGAGCATCTCGAATACGTGAACGTCGTAGCAGTCAAATATTCGGATCCGGCGGACTTTCAGCGTGTTGGCATTGCTTCGGACGGTAGTACTAACCGCAATAATTGTCGAGCATCCGGAGGTAGCACCAGTTGCTCGGACGGGTCTGCTTCTTTGCGGCAAGGAGGATTTGAATCAGAAGGATGTAACGCGTGTAACCGTCGAAATGTCCTCCTGAAGGATTTAAATCAAACGGATTTGGCTCGCATTCAGATGGAACGAGAAGAGAGGCGGCTAAAAGGAAAAGAAGGAATTAATAATAGCCACGAATCAGACAGAAGAGGGGTCAACTTGGTCAAGCAAGGCAGAGGAAGGAAGTCGTCAGGGTTTAACTTTAATACGCCGACTAAATTTACGCTCACGCCAATCCCAGAGGAGAGCAACGAAAATAGGAATCATGATGCTGAGACGAGTGAGGCTGATGAGCACGCTGGCAATGACTCAAATTGCTCACCTACTGGCACTACTGGCACTACTCCTCCTCCTGCTGCTCCTCATCTTTTCCGTAAGGTCGCCGCCCAGAGTGCTCCTGCAAATACTCCTACAACCAAAGTCCGCCTCCAGAATCCCCCTCCAAAACAGACTCCTCCCACGAACAGTCGTCCCAAAGTCGCCGTGATCGGATCCGGGATCGCGGGATTAACTGTTGGAGCCAAGCTCCAACGATACGCAGATGTAACAATTTTCGAGAGGAATCAGAAAATCGGGTTAGCTTCTGGCGGGCAGGCCAAAGTAGACGGAAGATTGATCGACTCCCCTTTGAGGATTATCATGCAACAGCATTACACTCGCTTAATGCAACTGGCGCATGAACTGCATTGTCCGATCACGGCGCTGCATTACACCTATGTGAACCAGGGAAATTTGTGAGCTAATGAAAAGGGGATTTCATAGACTGGGAGTAAGTACTAATCCAACTCCACATATACTGATATGACATACTGATACACATTCTGATTATTGCACTGCACATCGCTACATTCGTACACTGATTATTGTATAGGTGCTACATTGGTGCTCCATTTGAAGAAAATGTAAAGTACGATAATCTAGGCGACGGAACCTTAATTGAAAACAAAATGTAAGGTACGATAATTTGGGGGATGGCACTTTGAGTGAGGAGCAAGAACGACGCGTGAGGCGGAAGATGATGGAGGAGCAGGCGGACCAAGCTGCAAAAGTAAGTGCTGAGAAGAAAACGGAGAAGAAAATGGAGAAGAAACTGGAGGAAAAAAGGATGGAAAAAATGCAGGAAGAAAGAAGGAACAGGAGTGAGGAAGAAGGAAGCAAAGTTCGAGTCGCAGCAGGTAGAAGTAGTAGCGAGTCGCAGCAGGAGAAGAAGTTGAAGAACAAGAACTCCGCAGACTATTCCGCAGAAAAATCCTCAGAAAAATCCTCAGAAAAATCCTCGGAAAAATCCGCCCCTACCGCAAAGAGTTCAGAAAATTCCTCGGAAAAATCCGCCCCTACACCCGCAAAGAGCACTTGGATCTCCCGGTTTCTAACAAGAATCCTAGATTCTTTCGGTTTGCTCCCCGAGTGGTTCGGTAGCGAGGAAATAGAGGTTGGAATTAAGTACATTCTAGCCCTGATGCGGTTCTTTCTGAGTGAGCAACTAGAATTGACAGCGGGGCAAAGGGTCAAGCTGGCTCCGAAATGGGCATTGAGAAATTTAGAGAGAATCTGGTTGAAATTTACTGAGAATTTAGGAGGGTTGAGGAGCACGGTTTTGTAGAACACTGCATGTACTTCTGATAGTTCTAGTATGGAATTGAAGATCCTCATTCCTCTAAATTCTTATCAAATTCCTATCGCTGATCTCAATGCTCACTTCGACCACAGGTCAAGAGGGGGTACAGGAGGCGGGATATTGACACGAAATTCAAGAATTGTGCGAATGACGGGAGAGAACAAGATCAGAACAAGTATCAAAATGACGCGGGGCAAGAAGGTCAGACGAATGAATCTCGGACAAATGAATCTCAGACGAATGGATATCAGACGAATCAATCTCAGAACCTTGCATCATCTTCGCAGAAGGCCACAAAAACCATCAACACCATCACCACCGCCGACTACACCCAAACGCAGTCTTGGGCTAGTTGGCTGCGTGAAAATGGTGTCCCTGAAGATAGTTTCCCCGCTGAAGCGCTTGCAAATTGCTATTCGTGGTTGTTGTCGTGCACGAGAGAGCAAGTTCGCGGCTACCCAGCTCATTACATCAACCCGTTTATGGTGGCGATGGGGACGGCGTAAGGAGAAAAAATAAGGAGGAAAAGTCGAGTAGTATTCTTAAGTATTCACAATGTCAATGATCCCTAGATCCTTAAATGATCATTGCCACTATTCATTCTGTTTAAATCCTTCCCTCCAGGCACTATTCATTCTGTTTAAATGACACTATTCATTCTGTTTAAATCCTTCATTCTGTTTAAATCCTTCCCTCTATCGAGTCTTCATCATCAAATCCTCCCCTCGAGTTAATATTATCGCTCCCACTTGTCAGGGCCCTTCGATCATTAAGCTTATTAAGCTTGAGAATCGCACTGAAATGTCAATGTGTTTAAATCGTTCCCCCCAGGCAAATCCTCGGGTCTGGCGACAACTACCGTATTGCTCCGTCTATGTTCTCGCTCGAATCCCTCTTGTGCTATATTCTCGCTCGAATCCCTCTTGTGCTATTGAATCGAGATGAATTATCTGATTGCAATCCGTATTAATTTCGGTCCCACCTGAGACTGTCAGGCGCTCCAATCTTGAAGCGTATTTTGTCTTGTTGTGATTAATGTCGGCGTCGGGTAATTCATGGCGGTTCCGATTCGTCCTTCACACCATGGGTAATATTATCGCCCCCACTTGTTAGGGCCCTTCGATCATTAAGCTTATTAAGCTTGAGAATCGCACTGAAATGTCAATGTGTTTAAATCCTTCCTTCCAGGCAAATCCTCGGATCTGGGGACAACTACCGTATTGCTCCGTCTATGTTCTCGCTCGAATCCCTCTTGTGCTATAATCTCGCTCGAATCCCTCTTGTGCTATTATCGA
>Ga0099798_10115_pt1 | contig 24453 bp, 20 predicted proteins | sample Uncmet_Sort29A_1_FD_89870 | JGI IMG/M metagenome (GOLD analysis project Ga0099798, IMG submission 89870) | Marine eukaryotic communities from CALCOFI LINE 67, Pacific Ocean - CN13ID_Sort29A_1 | ecosystem: Environmental > Aquatic > Marine > Oceanic | place: Pacific Ocean: Monterey Bay | collected...
GGGCCCCAAATGGCTTCAGAAAATGTCATTTTTGCAGTCGCGCCCATTCTTTTTTAGCGCCGAAAATGGGGTGGGGGGGTGGTTCGCGGCCACGAGAATCGATTTCATCCTGGGATGAAATCAAAAAATTAATAAAATACCTCTAAGAAAACTCTTTAAAAAACTTTGATCGCTGGTCTCGAAGGATGCACATCGCACTCAGGATTTCTACATGAATTTCACTGGAATTCTACTGGATGTTCAGAGGATGACGAAAGGAATTTCAAAAAAAAAAAAAACTGGATGCATTTCTGCTGATTTCGGTATGGATGTGAATGTTACTGTTTAGTATAATCCAAATTTCACGTAAATTTCCATTAAGCGAATCAAGCTCAATACTCACTCCTTACATAGGCATGAAGAGCGCACTGTACCAAGAAATCGACCCGATGGATCCTATTTCTTGCGGCGCTGTGAAGATGACCGAAAAAGGGCGCGCTCAGGAGCCGCTTCGGAAGATTTTTAACAAGGGTGAGGAGCTGATGGACGCGCAAGGGGAGAAGGACGCGAAAACGGGAAAGCCTGTCGGCATGCCCAATGAGGATCGCGCTAAAAAGGGGCAGGAGGTATGCTAAAGCACGCACAGAGCGAGATGATCCGAAATCAGAATCTGTTCTGCAATGACTATGATTCATGTACATTTCAGGATGCGTTTCTATCGAATTTGAAATTCATTTTCATGCGAATTTCGGAGCATCTCGGTTAATATTGCGTGCAACAACTTAACAAGGTGAAGGATCTCGCCGGAGGACCGTCGGGCACGTTCACCGTCAAATCTGAGAAGAGGGACCGCTGGGTGTGGCCGAAAGATGGCGTATCGAAAGATGGCCAAGAGGGGCCACAAATGGCGACAATGCAGGACAACGAAATCAGCGACGACGATAAAGACAAGGCCAGACACGCCCTCCAATACAGCGCGCGACTGGCGAATCAGATGTAAGCTAGTTCAAAGACTCAGTGTGGCAGGAGATGGAGTTGATGGAGGGAAGATTTAGATCTGGTCGAGGATTTTGTATGGCTGGAGTAAAATTAGGTGCAGGATAGAAGATTTGGTATATTGTAATTTGGTGTAGAATTGGTACCGCCGGAGGAGGTGAAGTTAAATCAATACCCATATTGCGGAACCGGTCGCATTATCTTAATAGTAGCCGACGCTATCGCAGCTTTTGGACATGAGCTCATTTCCACCACAAAAGCCAGTGCAAAAGTTATGAATACCGACCGCATTCTCTTAATTGAAATCAGATTGCAAACCGAATCAAATCAACCTGCAACCAACTGAAATCAACCCGATACCAAACCGACCTCAAACCAGGTGAAGTCCATACCAAGTCAAAGCAACCTCAAATGGTACTAAATCAAATTCACACTAAAATCAAATCCATACCAAATCAAATCAACCTCACCAGGACTTCCAAAGCCGACGTCATGTCGACTTTCGTGGGATTTATGGATCTAAATATGTTCGAGGGCAGCTTCGATGCTATGGGGTACTACTTCCTCTTCATGTTCGCGACGCGGGCCACCCAGTGGCTCAAACTCATCAGCAGTCTGAACTTTGGGGAGGCGGTTTCTCGGGACTTCGTCACCCGCTTCGGCGTCGACAAATCGCGCGGGTGCCCTGGGTGCGTCACTGTGGACTACAGCCAGTATACTACATTGAGAAACCTCTACGAAAAGTTTGGCACATTGAGAAATCTTGAGAAATCTACGAAAAGTTAAACGTTTCTGAACACTTTAATAATACGAGAACTTCTATATAATTAAGGAGATTGAGGACACCAGACAATGGAGAGAAAAATGCATTGATATCTAATGTTTTATGCCCAGAAATGAAGTTGTCGCTCTTTTGTCTAAAATTCAGTTCTCGGAAAGGTTTAACCCAATATTAAAGGTTGAACCCAATTCCTCATTGCCCACTTAACAGATACAATATCAAGCCGGCCAAAGGCTTAACCAACTTCGCACACAGGTACAATATTAAGCCGGCGGCTGCTGTGCGGATGGCGAGCTTTATGCGCAATTCTTTCTTCCTCATGGGCATTCCGCAGAATCTGCTGGACTCCCGTACCGTGTTTTGTCTGTTGGCGCAAGATCCGCAAGATGCTGAAAAATCGGAGATTGACGATAAGCATAAGCAACCTAGCAACAAGTGCCTGTGGGTCTGGCCCCGACGAAGTGGGCAAATAATTTAATTTCAGGATTTTTTTTGTGCACAGAATTTTTTGAGGAATATTTGATACTCGAATTTTTATGGAGGAACTGTATGTATTTTGACTAGTACTATTTCTGATGGTTGATATATGTTGGTAATATATGAAATCCCTGTGAAATTTTTTTGCGGAAGTCAATTTCTTAATAATGAGCCCAAATCTTCAATTCGCCGCACTTCGGACGCAAAAGGTGGTTAGACTTATTCGAAGAGCAGGAATCTTAAAATGCAACTCAGGTGGTTATTCGAAGAGCAGGATCTTCAATCTTCAATGCAACACAGGTGGTTATTCGAAGATCAAGATGGACCTGAGGGGACGGGGAAAGAGGCGAAGACCGAGGAGTGCGAAGACTGCAGAGAGGGCTCAGATGCAGGGTTTCCGGCGTTTGCGGGGTATTATACTTCTAGAACTTTCAGTGAACGAAGTGGTGGCACTCTTGAGAGCCCTGATCCGCTATATTATAGTTTATAATAGACATACTTGGCGATGATCATGCATACTGTGACAACTCGGACATAATGAATATCAATTCCCCATTATGGTTTGCCGATGGTTAAACGATTTTTTTCTATTTTGAAGCATCATCTGCATACGAATTATTTAAATTTCCGACCGTTCGCTCTCAATAAATTGTGCGACACGCTAAAAAAGGTACGATAATCATACTCTCGAGGTCTCCTCAACCAAACACGCTTGTAGGTACGACACCCTCGAAGTCTCCTCGATCAAGATGCAGCCGGGGTGGGAGTTGAAGATCCAGCCCGTCAAGTATGGGGCATGGCCGTGGCGCGTTGTCGCTGTCCACGACGGTATGGTGCAGTGGGTGGTCGACTCGCCGCGCGTGTTTTTCGATGCCTGCGACCCCCGCACCTCCAGTGGGAAGGGAACCGAAGAGGAGCCGGCATTGGTGGCCACGGAGGGTGGCAAGTTGAGGTCAATGCTTGATGGAATCCTGCTGGAATTTCACTCGGATGAATTTCACTGGAATAATTTACAGAATGGCAAACGCAATTTCAAAAAGTACTGAGCAAATGCATTTCTGTATGGAGCTACGGTATGGATGTGAACGTCCCTACGTACGTACAAAACTTAGCGTTTCACGCAGATGCAAACGTTCCACTCAGAATTCCAGCGCTTTTCTACTCAACTTGCCCCACTCCCAACAACACAGGACTGCGTCGGCGTGCTCCAGCCGAATGATGCACAGAAGGCGGTAACTCAAAAAAACATCTACGAGACCGATATTGAGGCAGTTGCTAGGAGCTCTCATGAGAAGGCTCGCAAGGAATTGCTCGAGGTGAACAGCGACTATGCCAAGGAAAAGGCTGCAGAGATGGGCGAGAGTTGGCCTCGAAGTGTGGCAAATTGAGGAATTTTAGAAGAATCTAATGAGAATTTTGACAATCCAATTTCCTAGAAACTGCAGCCATTTTTTCTGAGACTTGTAAGTTGTTGACAAACGAAATTCTTGATTGACTTGTGACGAACGAAATACTTGTTGACAAACGAAATTCCCAAGTCAATCTTCAATGCTCACTTCAAACACAGGCGAGTGGGATAAGATGGAAGACGATATGAAGCAGCACACCGACGCTTGGAAGATGGCCAGTTCCTTGAATGATCAGAGGCAGATGACCGGCAAGCAGGTACGTCCTCGGATTGAAGCTCGTTAGGAAAAGTCGACCACATTTTATACAGAAATGATTTCATTGGACCACATTTTATACACATTTCATCTTAGGGTGATTTCTTTCTATATTTCGCATTCTACAATTTCACCTACAATCACCATACGTACGTGCCTCAATTTACCAAATAGCCTTAATCCGAGGACTTACCCGGCACCCAGGGGGGCAAAGACGGGATCAGCTTCCATGCGGCTTTGAAGGGTGCCATGCATGCCGCCTTCAAAACCGCATGGAAGCTGATGCCGTCAATGATCCCTCCAATACAGTATTTCTGAGTGAACGGAATTGAAGTCTGCGCTCCTAAGCCTCCTACTTTTTAATTATTATTTCGTTGTTTTTGCGATGTAATTTTCGATTCTCTTTTTGAGATATTAATAATTGTCGTTTTCGCTTACTCCGTCCCCTCCCCATCTTTACTCCGTCCCCTCACCCAGGGTGCGAAAGACGGCATCAGTTTCCACGCGGCTTTGAAGAGTGCGATGGACTACTCTGAAGGCTCTGAAGGCGGCTTTGAAGACACTGACGGCATGACGACGGGCACGGATGAAAACGGCACCCCATTCGTCGAGTTCGAGTGGGGGCTGAGCGGCAGTGGAAAGCTTAAGAAGGTCGAGCAAGATAAGGTCGCGGAGGGCGAGGAAAATCCGGTCCAGGAGGGCCAGGGATCTCAGGTCCAGGAGGAGCAGCAACCTCCGGTCCAGGAGGAAGTTAAGGAGGAAGTTAAGAACGACGACGAGGGACCGAAGCAGGAAGGGAACGGGGACCCTCAGGAGGTCTCCCAGCTAGAAACCGTATGAACCTGGACTCCACCTATTTATTAAAGTGGACTAACGTAGAGGGGGTCTCTTAGCGGAAAACGTGCAAGGAAATGTATTCCAGATAAAAAGCAAATGGTGTATTTTTGATCATAATTTGAGTGCAGTGTAGCGTCAAGTGGAATGGCAATTTAGAACATAGGTGGAGTCCAGCTCTCCACAGGCTTCTGCCACTTCTGGAGCGCAGAGGGAAAAGATCAAGTTCACGATCAAACGCCGCGGAGGCATGAACCCCAAAGTTCCTCTGAGCAGCAAAGAGCATCTGAAGGCGGCTAAGAACTTTCAGGACAGATTCCGATTCGATGAAGCTGGGGAGAAACCCTTCGATCATACCAAGGCGAAGTAGGCTAAAATAACATGAGATTTATGTATTAAGTAATTGAGCGTATCGTAACAAGATGCTGTCCAATCGAGAGTACGTGTGCTGTTCGTTTTCCTTCCACTCCCAATTACGTGGGTGATAAGAACACCCAACCTAAAATCTCCACTTAACACAAATCGAAACGTACATTCTACATTTTCCATCCAGGTTCATGGGCGATCCTAACACCCGCCGCTTCCTGCTGTTTGGTCACGAGATGGGTTACAATAGCATTGCTGGCTCCGAAGCGGGCAATAGGAATGAGGAATTTGATAAGAATTTGATAAGAATTTTGCGCAAAGTTCACGAGAATTTTAGAGCAGAATGCATGCATTGGCGATACTTAGTACACGAAATTCTAATAAAATTCCAATTCTGATGAAATTCCTCGCAAATTCCGAAGTCAATCATCAATGTCAATGCCCACTTCGATCAATACAGGCGCCGGCGGTGGCCACGCTGTCGCGGCCGTCCTCTCCTGGCTCCCAGCCGAACCTGAATACTTCGATTTCTGGGATGTCAACTTTGGTTTGCAGTCTTCTGAAGATTGGGACGAATTCCACAGTCGGCAGGCCAGGACGGAAGCCCAGAACTTCTTCGGCGGCAAAGATCAGACGGGAGGAGTCAGCGGGAAGGCGTCGGGACAGGTATGAGGCATTGTATGTGGCGATGTTGACAAGGAAGTATTATAGATTGGTTAGAACTTTAACTTAGTTATTAATAGGGTCCTTCTTCCGTTAATAGAAATAATTTTCGGCAAGAATGATTGGGGAAATATGCCAGACGGGATGATATGTAATGAATACATACAGAGATAATTCCCTACAGGGAGAATTCCATGCACGGATAATTGCACACAATTAGAACAATGACATCCCTCCCAGGGCGCCTTCCGCCGCTTCCGCGCAAAGGATCTGAAAAGCGTGCTGCAGTTTGTTACGAGGAACCAGCGCTCGCTCGGAACGGAGGCGAAAGTGAAGGGAGCTGACGGGAAGTTTGGGCCGTCTGGGATTCAAGATTATTATCAGTGGATGAAGATGACGGTTGGGAGTCACAGGGAGCAGGGTAGGCTATTAACAACTTCCATGTAGTCACAGAGTCACTGCTGAGCTGCTCTCGCATGCGAAAGACTGAGTCACTGCTAAAGACTGAGTCACTGCTGTCGAATGCGAGAGACACATATGATTCATATGAAATTTGACTGACATTGAAATTGTAAAACTACAAGCAAGTACTTCGAAAGAGTCAAAGACGTATTAATACATCCTCGCTCATTTCCAATACACCCTTGCAATATCAATTTCCAGGTACTCCGAAAGAGTTGCTCCCTATGAACACATCCTTCCAATCCTAATTTCCAGGCACTTTGAATAGTTGCCACGTGCTTTGCAAACAAACTCAAAATAATTTCCAGATGCGCTGAAAAAGTTTATCAAGAGCGAGATCGATTTTATGCCCAACCCGCAGCCTGAGGAGAAGGGAGAAAAGGTAGGGAAGATCGATTTCATGCCGAACCCTCAGCCTGAGGAGAAAGGGGAGAAGGTAGGGAAGATCGATTTTATGCCGAACCCGCAGCCTGAGGAGAAAGGAGAAAAGGTAGGGAGATTTGAGCTGACCCCTAAGGTGGGAGATGGTGAGGAGAAAAAGGGGAAGGAGAAGGTAGGGAAAAATTAAATCATAAATGTAACGAAACAAGAATCAGGACACGCGCCCAGCGGAGCTGGATCCGCTGGGGGTAGTTCGGCTCTGTAGTTCGGATCGACCTCGCAATGTAGTTCGGTCGTTCGACTTTGCGAGAATCAGGTGGACTGCATTTCGACCGATAGTATTATGCGCTTTGATCGCACCCAAAAAAACCCACAGGTTGGTCATCGGGAATTAATTCATAGACATATTGACGTTAAAAAAAACAGGTTCGTCATTTAGCACGCGGGTTCTAATAGTGTATTCGTAGCACGCCTCGATCGCCCCCAAAAAAACCCACATCAGTTCGGTCATTGGCCGTAGCGCAGGATCAAAAAAAAAAAAAAAGGTCGGCCATTGGGAGTTCATGGACATGGATATCTACGATGCCCGTATGCAATCAGCCGGCAATTGTGGGTTCAAGAATCCGAGTACTATAGCATTCAGAAGAAGGAAAAGCTTTAAGCAGAGCGAATGGCAAATGGCAAATGCTGTTGCTGTTGCTGTTGCTGTTGTTGCTGTTGACTTTGTAATTACTATTTAATACTATTCAGTGATAGTATTTCGTATTTCTGCTGTTCTTTAGTAGCCTTCTAAACAAACGGTACTTCCTGACTTCTTGAATCCACCGTGGATTTGAAGCACCAGCAGATCCGATACCATAATTATTAAGGTAAAGCCGTCACCTTCATGATGTATCTCGACTTGGTCGCGAACGAGGGCAAGACCAAGAAGGACGCCAAGGTGATCGCGAAGAGCTTCTCGATCAATAACAGGTAAAAAAGCACTTACTATGAGACTCGAAATTATTTGAATAGCAATTTGAATAGCACTTAATAATTATTTCCATGCAAATTCAGGATGTTGATACACTGTGTAATGACAGATCAGTTAATTCAGTCGAGTTCCGTTCTCAAACCCAGGCAAACCTCCTTCAATTATCTGATGAACAAGCGTGTATTTCGGAAGAAATCGCCCGTCTACCGTGCCACCCGCGAAATCTGGGCTGGAAGCGAGGGGGACTCATCCGACCCTAATGCTGCTCGTACTAGCAGCAAGAAGTGGTTTGACAATGCGTACTCTAAGGTTCAAAATGATAATCAAAAGGCACCATGTCACTGTAATTTGTCTGTCGCTGAATGTCAAATGACCGTCATGACTCACTGGTCAACGGTTCCGGTTCAAAACTACATAATGATACCAAAAGGGTTCTCGCCGTATACCGATCGCGATGCATTTCTTCATATTCCAAATCATGTTTGGAGGTCAATTTTGAATCATCTCTCTAATATCAAATATTTCAATTTCCAAGGTACGCCAAAGCCCGCCGCAAATACCGCAACGGCTGGTCGAAGATGCAGCTGATCAACTACCAGATTTTCCGGACAGAACTGCTGGCCACGAAGTGGCGTTTGAGAAATAATTTTTGCGAGAATTCAATTATGGAAGAAAACTGTTGGAAAAACTTTACGAGAATTTAATCATTGAAGATGATAGACATGTATCGTAGAAAAACTTTAGGAGAATTTAATTATGGATATCTGATACTTACTCTGTGAAAATGAAGTTGTCACTCTTTTAAATTTGTGTATAGTTTTTGTATTAATTTTTGAGCGAAATCTAATTCTCATTGCCCGCTTCCAATACAGGAACTCTCCGCGGAGGGCTTTACAAACCGAAATTCAATTCTCATTGCCAACTTCCAATACAGGAACTCTCCGCGGAGGGCAGAGCCAAGGAAAAGAAGGTGAGTGAGGCCGGCCCTGCCCCCACCGCGAACCTGGAACTGAATGGCAAGGATGGGGAGGGGACGGAGTAAGGAAAAACGACGAAAACGACAATTATTATCTCAAAAAGAGAATCGAAAATTACATCGCAAAAACTGAATGAAATTCAAAAGTAGGACCGCGGAGTTCAATTCTGTTCACTCAGAAATACTCTCAGTGTACGAGAGGGATCATTGGCAAGAAAAAAAATCTTTTCCCATCCAGCTCAAGAAAAAAATCTTCCCCCATCCAGATCAAGAAAAAAAATTCTTTTCTCATCCAGCTCAAGAAAAAATTCTCCTTCAATTCCAGGTGGCTGGAGTTGAGTGCCGGCGATCGAATGATTAAGACGAAGATCGTGGACGTCCCGGGCGTCAAGATCCCCAAGAAGAATAAGGCCGGGCAGGTGCTCTACGAGCAGTGGCAGACTCCGCCTGATGTAAGAAGGAAGTTACATCCGAAGTAGAGGGTGAGTACTCCAATTGGCAGACTCCGCCTGTTGTAAGGAAAACGCAGACTCCGCCTGAGTCGACGTAAGGAAAACGCCGCGAAGTAGAACGATTAATTACGCGAAGTGGTCGCAGGCTCTGTCCGATGTAAGAAAAACGCTGCGTGAAGTAGAAGGGAAAGGCTGCGTGAAGTAAGAAATACGGCGGGCTCCGCCTGATGTAAGAAGAGACTCATTATGCGAAGTAGAAGGAAAACGCGAAGTAGCAGGAAAACGCGAAGTAGCAGGAAAACGCGAAGTAGAAAGAAAACGCGAAGTGGAAGGAAAACGCGAAGTAGAAAAAAAACGCTGCGTGAAGCAAGTCAATTTGGATTTAATTCAGTACTAAGCTTCAAATTGAAGTGTTACTATAGTATTGCTTGAAAGGTTTTCGATTTGTTGTGATCGCTTTCTGACTCAAGATTCCTTCCCCATCAAATAATAAAATATCCCCCAGATCGCCGACTCCGACAGGATTACAAATTACTCAAATATGCCTGCAGTTCGCCGACTCCGATGGCATTACGAATTACCCGGATAGCATCACAAATATCCCTCAGTTCGCCGACTCCGACGGAATTACCCACTACGCGGAAAGGGAATGGGACCAGTTATTGAGACCGGAAGATTGGCCTCTGGGCCCCGGCGAAACTGACGACGAGATGCCGGATGAGCATGCACCAGATGGCCCTATGGACTGTTGTTTGGAGGAGGTAAGGTTTTGAAATCACCGATATCACGTGAAGACGCGGGTTGGGACTGCTGTTTGGAGGAGGTAAGGCTAATATAGAGTGATATACTAATATACAGTGTTATCCTAACTCACGCTTCTAAGCATCACTCAAAAAATATAGAGTGATATACAACAACAACAATACTAACTCCCATTTCCTCCCCTCAGGGTTGTTGCGCCAACTGTTCGTGCCCGTGTGTGTGGCCGAAGTGCTGCGGAGAGAAATGCGGGTTGAGTTGCGAGGGAGTCGGCAAATTGTGCGAAGGCCTTTGGGGATGCGGGGCTTGCTGTGGTAGGCTGAAAATGGAAATGGAAAAATGAAATAATCCAAAAATAGTACAAACACTGGAACCAAGACTACTATTAGTGCCAATTTGGCAATTTAATTTTACAATAAAATTTGAACTCCAGGGGTAATTTCCGAGTGCATGATGCAACATCTCCTATGATTCCGCAATATTATAAACCTCCAAGGCAACAACCCCGCCGAAGCGATGCTCCCGGTGGTCCTCACTCCGTTGGATTTCTTGCCGGCCCTGAGGAAGCAGGAGGAGGAGAACTGCTGTCAGACTGAGTGGACTCCCTGCAAGCTGATTTTCTGTGCTCTATCTTTCATCTTCTTCCTTTTTGGGACTCTGCTTGTGATGATTAAGAGGAAGAAAGGGCAGTGCAGGATGCCGTGGGAAGCGGTGAGGGGAATAAAGAGTTGATCAAGAGGAAGAAAGGGCAGTGCAGGATGCCGTGGGAAGCGGTGAGAGGAAAAGAGAGTTGATTAAAAGGAAGAAAGGGCAGTGCAGGATGAGGAAATTGAAAAGACGTCTTAGATTTTAAGTTTTTGTAAATTTTGTTATAACGCTGGTACGCTACTACCAATAGTATACGATACTGTGAATACAGTGAATACGATTCAGATACTACTGGAGATACGATCATGTGAATACGATCCTATTATTTCATAATTTTCCTACATAATGACGTCTGCAAAACCTCCTCTACAGTACCCACTATGAACTCCTCATATATTAACCCCTCGTATCTTCTCTCCTCAGAAGTGGGCCGGCTTCTCCTTCCTAACTATTAACTTCTCATATTATAATAATACTTCCTCAGAAGTGGGCCGGCATCTCCTTTTGCGGCATCGGGCCGTGCCTCACGTGTGAGAAGGCCGACAGCGATCTCGACAGCTCCGAGGAGATGTTGGTGGAGTCTGGGTCTGATTAGCCACGAAGTGGCATTTCTTAATAGTGGAATCCTAATAGTGGAATCTCAATAGTGGAATTTCCCTTGACTTTTAGAAGATGGGAAGTGGAATTAAATTCTAAAAAGGCTGCATGATGCATTCATTGCATTTCGGATATTATTTACAACATGGATATCGTGAGTGTCCCAACCTCTACGTACCAAATGCCGTGTGAGAATTATTCCAGTCAGTGGTTCTCTCAACCTCCACAACCAACACAGGTCTGATCGTGGCTCTCGAGTCAGTGGTTCTCTCAACCTCCACATCCAACCCAGGTCTGATCGTGGCTCTCGAGTCAGTGGTTCTCTCAACCTCCACAACCAACCCAGGTCTGATCGTGGCTCGGGGGAGCCAGACATCACGCACCATTTAATCGCTTAACCTTCACAACCAACACAGGTCTGATCGTGGGTCTCGGGGGAGCCACAGCAGTCGGGGTCATGAATCCGATCGTGATCAACCCAGATCTGGGCGCAGTAGTCGTGGACCGGCTTCCCGCAACAGCCGCTCGAAGGAGGCCCCAGGGTCCCGCAACAGTCGTTCGAAGGAGGCCGGTGGGTCGGTGCGCATTCCCGTGGATGACGAGGTCTCGAACGATGGGCTGGGGATTGATCACGGGTTTAGGGAGGATTGAAGGTTGTAAGGATGGTATCGTATCCCACTTGGGATATGATGCGGGGTGTAGGGAAGATCAGATTGAGGGGTTTGGGAGGATTGAGTCATTATAATTTCGGTTGATATGGAGCAATCCTCAGATGGGATAGGGTATGGTGGGGGCATGGGACGGGGAGAGTGGAGGAAATAGGAAGGGGGTGGGAGATAGGAAGGCCCAAGGGGATGGGGCAAGGGTGGCGCAAATGGCGGGGCAAGGGCAGAGGGCATAGGTGGGGCGAGGGTAAGGTACCCTGATAGAAAATTGCATATAGAGTCATTTGTATTCTAGATTGCATGTACTCGGAATTTTGAAGGTAGGAATTCAACTGTATTAATTTATTCGATACGCAGAAGTTCGTAAATCGAATCGACAAAATATCTAATCATTCGTGAAAACTGCATACTAATAGCACAAATTGAAATCCACAATTGATTACATCCGAAATGAAACAAGTCAGAAAAAGAATACTCGAAATAATAATATCTCAGCATAACATCAGTTCATTCTTCAAGAAATAATACGATACCACAGCTAATAATTCTACAATCTACAGAAATAACTAAGTTGACAAATAACGAGCGCTATGACATCTAAGACGTAACAGTGTAACGCCAAAATAGTAAGTAATACCATCTAAAAGTTAATCAGAAATTAGAACAGTGTATCCGCAATATCTTCAAACCGTTTCTCGTGCCAAACACCATTTGAGGCACATTATAAGCCAACGAAAAAGGTCGCAGACCAATCACAAGCTACCTAAGAGATCGGACACCGGCCACGTTTCTTTCTAAACTCCGATTAAAAATATCTGCTGCAATCAAACATCACAAGAATTGAAATTCACAATGACATTCCAAAATGAATTAAACTAATAGATCGAACCTTGTACAACAACAGAGCTATATCAAGCTATCAGTCTATCACCAAGCGTTATCAGTCATTCTCCAAGCAATGTCAGTCATTCATCATAAAATTACCACGAAACAAAACTATCAACCTTAAAGGCCTCAGTGTCCATCCTCACTGTATACATCTATTAAGGATAACAATCGCTAAAGGCCGTTTCAGACACAAGATCAAGTGAAGTAAAACAACATATAAAGAAAGTTAAGGGACTACTGTACATTAAGAAGTTAAAGCACCAATATGTAAAAATATTCGAACCACCAGGGCAAGAATCGCAAAAATATGTATAGCCCAAACACATTTTCCGCAACCAAGATCTACCATAAATGAAATATCACGTAATAATATTGAAAGTCTCATATTAATTTTCTGCTGTAGATTCTAAATAATCTCGTTTCTAATGAAGAATCAAAGATCCATACAAATATATTCGCACACGTACAATGTCGAAGCCAATCATTTCGGCGACTCAGAGCCAGGCACCAGCATGATAGCAGGAGACGTGGAGAAACTAACGCCGGAAGCCAATCATTTCGGCGACTCAGAGCCAGGCACCAGCATGATGGCAGGAGACATATTGTTTCTCTCTTAGTTCCACATAGAGTTTCGTGCATAGGTGATAGCGAGACATAATGACACAATTGTTTCGCTCACATATTACATAATTGGACGCTGGCTATGATCTCTCATGCACAAGGACGCTGGCTATGATCTCTCATGCGCCAGTCGTAGTCATCCACGAACCACTCGGATGCTAGTAGACCACCATAAAGAACCTCGGTGGCAGTGCTAATTGAGTTCATGAGAATTTTGAAACGTGTATTAATGCTAAATACTAATAGGCGGCAGTCGTTACGACTGAAGTTCAGTGAATGCTTCGTGATTCTTCTTCGTTTCTCATAGTTGCTTTTAGTATTACTATTGGTATTTGGACCCGGGTATTTGTATTTTTATGGTTGTGATTTAAAATATTTTGTTGTTTTTCCGGTGTATTTCAGTGTTTTTTGGTTGGTGGTTTGGATTTGGAATGTTCTTTTTTGGCGTGATGCTCGAAATTTAAAAAAGAAATTGAATCCAAATTCCAACAATCACAACCTGAATCTGACGACTACACCAACCACAAAATTTCAAATAAAACCCAAAAAATAACATTTAAAACAATCTGAAAAACACCAAATCCACAACACTGACTACGATTTCCACAATGAAATTGAATTGACCAAACAATAACAACAAAGGGGCTGCAAACACATGAAATCACTGGGTCGGACGATGTAACAACCAGTGAACTATGTTCGGATTATTTGCGAAGTTCGCATTCAAGTCTTCCGGTCTAGTCTGGACTCTAGTAGTAGAGTCTACTCGTCCACACCTGATGAAAAATTGTGAAAATTCCTTCAGTGTTAACGTGGACAAGTCCCAGGACAATTTAATCGATTCCGCAGACAGAGCACTACGGTCGGGAGCGCTGCTTTCTAGCGCCAGTCCGAATTTCATGCTTCAACAACAACAACAACAAAAATGCCTTTGCAGGTAAGTTCGCCTGGGTTTCTGTAATAGGTTGCTGACTATCCTTTGTCTGCCACCGTGATTACGCTGTCGTCGAACCGTGGCGTGCTTTCTTGGAACTGTCATCAAGCCTCCAGCTGTTAAAGCGGGCTACTGCTAACCATTTAAAGCTGGCCAAATATCACGGCGCCCTCCAAGTAGACGCTCAAACTGTGCCTCACCGAGCACTGCAGACTTCTCATGCAATACCCTCTGATGTTGCGTTGCTTGCTGTGCTTCTTTTTTTTTTTTTTGTTTTTTTGTTAGGCTGTAACTTTCGCGGACGTTAGATTTCAACTACAAGATCCTCGGCGCTAAGAACGCAACTAGCTGCATACTTGATTCATGGTTCCAAGTGAACCGATGATGTACCGAATTCTGAATTCAATTATTGAACTTGCGCGTTTTGCCGCTTGATTATGGACTCGTGCATGCTCTCCTCAGACTCTCAGTGATCGAGAGCCGAGGCGAATTCAGTTCCCGGTTAATTTGCCAGCTTAGCAGGGTGGCGTTTTTGAATTCACCGACTACATGCAGTGCTATTGATGATATTTATGTGATATTAAGTATGGTGCTTCGCAGCTGAGGCCACTGTGACTTTCTGCCTCGTCAGCAGGTAACACTGGGGTATCCTCGTATGTGAGTGATCGATTGTTACGTCCATCGCCATCGACGCTATCACCAAGCCGGCAAATTCCTGTGCTTTCTTCCCTTCATCTTCCGCATGACTATCGACCACAGATACTCGAATTTTCGCTTGGTGTCTTCGTCATTTGAGAACAGAACGCCGAGTGGGAGGAACGCAGAAGACAATGATTCGCGCCTAGTGCTTCTGTCTGATTCTGAACGGTCGCCATCATCATTATGAGTATGTAATTGGTCCTTACCTTGTCGAAACGGATTATTTTGTTTCTGCACTTGTTTATTGTGCAGTGGCTTGTTTGGGCGGTGCTTCTTTTTAACGCGATACTTTGTTGGATTTCTGGTGGGATTCTGAATTGGGTTCTGATTCGGCCGACCCTGCACTCCCTCGTCACCCGAGTCGTAGATTGGGTTGTGTTCGCGATTGGATCCGTTACCGTTGGATCCGTTCCCGTACTCACGATTGGTCATCCGTAATGGTCCGCTTGCAAATATTACGCCCCGATGATTCGGCACCGGCATGATTCGCTGCTGGTGATCACCGTTCATATTTCTGATCGCCAGCATCGAATCATGCCGGTTCCGAATCATCGCGGCGTAATGATCATTACTGCTGCGGCCATTCTGATTATCAACATTCCCGCGATTCAAATCATTCCCAGTTGCACCCTCTCCTCCATTCCGCTTCCCCTCATTTCTCCCACCAGTCTGAGCAACCTTTTCAATCGTAGTTTCATCGAGCACTAACGTCCCCAAACTGAATATGCGGATCCAGTCTGCTTTTGGCAGATTCATAAGATTTTCTCCTATGTCTTCGAAGGCGAGATTTCGCACTGGGTTTGCAGGGGATTCAGGAAGTTTGAAGGAAGAATCGGACCCGATAAATTTATCCTCCCTATCCACGCCGTTATCCACAGCCAGCTCAAAAGGGTTCCCAGGATCACTAATTCGCAAATTTCGCAGCTGCTGTAGGTTGGAAGGGTTACTGTGAAAAGTAGAGGGGTCAGAAGGGTTAGTAGGACTGGTAGAAAGCGTTTGTAAGTTTAATCCCAATGATTCTGGAAGGTTCGCTTTCATATTTGAATTTTGTTCGATTCTGATTTGACAAGAACTTTGAATCGTATAGCTTTTCCTGGTGCTCCTCATCAGCTCGTAAATCACCAGATTCTTGACAAGCAGTTTCTCCTCTGCGTGGAATGCCAAAAAGTTTCTTCTGAAGTCCATTATACGGTCTTTGATCATTGCTAGATTCCCCTTCTTCACTTTTTGATTGTGAGCTTTTCGTTGCTTTTGCTCAAGATTGTCCACGAGATGGTTATTACTCTCCGCGGATTCAGGGTATTTGTTCTCCTCGTGTTTGCTCTCCTCTTTGCCTTCCTCGACTTGTTCTTTTTTCTGATGTGCAAGTTTTCTGGCGCTACTTTTGTGCTGCATCTGCTCCATCGTCTGCACTGATGGAACCTCTATTTGCCCGATCTGTCCGAGACTGCTGCTGTGGCTGATTTGATCGAATGCTATCTCACCCCGGTCGCTTTGACGCTCTTCCGGAATCTGCTGATCATCTGATTCATCTCGTGATCTTCTGCGTACGCCGCGTTCTTCAGAAGACGACATTCCGCGGCGGATTCGCCTGCTTTGGATCTGAATCTGGTCACCATGACTGTTCACGGTATTACTGACGATGCTGCTCATAAGATTTAGGCCGTCTGAGAGTGGTCCCAGCCGGTCCAAATACTGCTGCGAGGACGTCATGATGAGATTTGTTCCGGGAATCGTATCCATGACATTATTCTCCCTGTCAGTATCCCCTCCACCGTTCAACGCACCTACCATTCCCATCTGACTCCGCGACGCGCCGTTCCCTGCCAGAATCCCGGGCATCCGGTTCGTTAAACCAGAAGAAGGAAAATGATTGCCGTCGGGGAGAGGAAGTAACTCAGTCTTCCCATTCCTCGATCCTGTAGAACCTCTCGGAATCAAACCCAAGCCCACTTGTACAGAAAGATTTTGAGTGGCGGGAATCGGGCGAGATGACTGAATCTGCGATGATTGAATCTGCACTTGCTGATGACCAGGTTGAATCTGTTCTTGCTGTAGGTGGTCTCGCTGATTTTGCTCTCCTTCGCGAATCGGCGAAATTGAGAACGTCCGTAACTGTTGACTCATCAATGACATCTGATCGCTCATAGAATCGATTCGCGGCTTAACCTGAATCTGCGAGCGCATCCCGATTGGCACTGAAACCATGTACAGTTGATTCGTGTTCATATTGGCATTGCGACTAAAATGGTGGCCACCATTGCGAATGTTCGAATTATAATTCGTGTTCATGGTGCGGGTATTGCCATTGCGAGTGTTCGTATTACTATCGCCATTACGATCGTTTCCTCCTATCTCGCCCTCCATCAACGCTGCCATCTCACCCCCTAGTAGACTCTCTCGTCCATTTCCCTGCGGCATGCTCTCCAGGAAACTATTCCCTCTCGAGGAGGGAATCAAATTCAACAAATTCTGATTATTCAATCCCCCAATTTCCCCCCTCCTCATCAGTTGACTCCTCAAATTATACTCCTGTCGCTCCCGCATTTGGTCGCGGCGATTGCGGTTGAAGTTGCTGTTTCCTATGGAATTTCTAGTCCGCTCAACTTGATTCTCCACCACATTAGCATATCTCGGATTTCCGTATATCTGATCGATCAACATTTGAGCGAAAACACGATCTGAAGAAGAGCTTAAATCGCGCAGATCATGTGAAGGGCGGTTTGGACTTAGATCAACGACGTCAATTACTTCATTTAGATCATGCAGGTGTTGATGGGCGGTTCTTCTACCTTCGTTTCCGATGGAGGAAATCTGATTGGGCTGATTATTCGGGTTAGTATTGAAATTCTGGCCCACATTCTGACTCAAACCTCGCTCGACGGATTCAAACTGTCCGAGATTAGAAGAAGCGCCCGATTCCCGTCGCTGCTGCGTCTCAAATTGGCCTGCGAGGCGCGGTACCTGTGGTGGAAAAACGGGTCGAATATGGATCAAACACTCGTCGGAAATTTCGATTATTAGTATCTACGCATTGATGTGGCGAGTACTTTGAACTTAAAGTTAGGTTAAACAATGCAGCCTACCCTCAACCAAATCATGGTATTAGATCCTAATTTCCCAAAGAGTGTTGATCCAACATCACCAAGAAGAAATGAGTCGTACCCTCCCCTGTTCCTGCATCCGGACTCGCGATTCCTGCTGTAGTTTTTCTAGCTCCTCATCATCTGCTTTGAGCAAATATGCCATTAAGCGTCCTCGTTCTTTCATCTCTTCGAGAAGTTTTAGAATAAACGTATGCTCAGTTGGCGTGAGAATGGTGGGAAGAGATGTCCTGGTACTATCGACGGCAACGGATATTCCCGAGATTGCCCTATCACGAAGATTCGCGTTGCAGTCAGTTTGGTAGTTACTTTGCAAGTGGTTCTGAGTGCTACTGGATCGGATAATATTGTCATCGGATCGAACACCTCCGCCCTTGAACGCCTCTTGCAGAGAACGATAGCTTTCTATGAATTTTCGATTTAAAGCTGTAACTTGGGGAAGGAGGTCTGGCAGGACGGGGTGGTGAGTGTCTAATTCGTTGCCGCTTGGAATTTGACTGCCAGTTTGAGATTCCCGGTTGGTGCTGTCGATTTGATTGCTCTGGATTTGAGCGCCGCTGATCTGATTGTTGTCGATTCGACCACTACCGCTGTCAATCTGCTCAGTCTGCTGCTCATTGTCGGGAACGAGACTGCTCTGCAGATGAAACGCCGCGCAAACAGTCATACGACGTGCGGCGAGGGCGAAGACGCTGATCAGGAAAATCCACGGGGTTGTCACAGTCATCTTGTCAAGGAACTTCACTGACATCATGTTACTGTAGCATGCAAACTAATGCCGATAATGTGAAAAATAGTATTACCTAAGACTGTGATCCTGTGGCAGTGAGCTAGGGGTCGTTTGAATACTCCGATCATGCGATTTCATACGTAAATTCCATCTGACTCTCCCCTGTCGATCTCACTGTCACTCACAATTCGATGCACTGACGCGACGACAATCTGTTGAACGCTATTAAGTCTATCTACACCATCTTAAGTTACGTAGTACTGGTAAAAGTCTGCATAAATACCAACTGGGTCCCTGCAATCGTTCATTTTGTGTGTCCCTGGAGACCATATTGAGCGCCTATGTCAAATTCTATGTCAGTTTCGCGGTGACCCGCTTGAATTCCTCCCCATGATCATATAAATACAGACATCCTTATTGATATCGTATTATCGTTATGATGCTTGCTTCCTAAACAAGTACCCCCGGCATTGACATGTGACATCACATGGCATACTGCTCTCCCGAATCTATCGACTCTTCCCGAATTCCCCCATGTGTTAAATTTTCTCGAATATCTCTCCAGATTATCAATTTCGCAAATCAGATCCCCCACGCATGATGATATTAGCTTCCTTTATTCCTTCTTTTTATTCTCTCCGGGACCTGGAACATGAATTTTATAGAAAACCATATTCGTCTCTTTGTTATGCCCATGATCAACGACGTCGAAGGGAACACTATCGGTTGGTTGAGGTTTCTTCTCCCCGCTGATTTCTGGTGGCTGATAGAACTCTCCCTGAGCCAGAAACTCGCCCCCAATTTCCCGCTCAATGTCTCCCTTCGTCAGGAAATAGCGTTTCTTCTTGCTGCCCTGGGTGCCGTCGTCTTTGGTATCTTCATGCTGCTTTTGGTCCTGCGTGTCTTCATCCGCCTTGAGTCCAACAACAGCCTCGTCGGATGCTCCCCTTATCTTTCCCATCTCCTCCTCATACTTCTCCTCCAAGCTTAACTTTTCTATGTACCTCACGTTTCAAAATGTTAGCGATCTGATTCAAAACCCGCCTGTGAATGGGACTTGGAATCTGCGCAAATCATATTATGCATAGTGAATACTTTACGATCACAGTCTCATGAGAGCGCAGTTTCCAATTTGAATCATCTCGCTCATTCCGAATCTTAATAGATCACTGAGTCAACTCCTCAAAACTCATCGATCTAAACTTCCTTTCCAGCTCCTTTTTTTGGTCCTCCGCCTTTTCCCGCCGCTGCCTTTCTTTATTCTTCATCTGGTTTTTGGTTTTTATTTTGTTCCTCATAAATTGCTCTTTGGCTTTGCGCTTTTCCTCTTCGATTTCTCTTTTGCTTTTTGGTTTTTCCGGATTTTCTTCTTTCTGAGAAGTCGCAGAACTACTATTCGGACCGACCTCAGAGAACCCATCGCTTGGATTCGATGAATTGTAAAATTCGAGAATCCGTTTATCAAGAGCCGCGTGCGGGTTGTTTTTCGCTTTAGTTTTCGTATGATTCGGCTGCGTAGGGCTGCTACCAGCTTCGCTTGTTTTGGTTCCCGATTTTTCCATGTCCCGCCGATGCGCATGGCGATGAGGGGATCTCTGTTTTGAAGCGCTTGTTTCGGAGTGGCGAGCTTGTTTTGCGGGAGGATCATTTTCCTCTTCTTCTTCACCTTCATTTACATCTCCTTAAGGATCATTTTCCCCTTCCTCCTCAGAATCGCTACTGCTCCCATCGCCGTCGGAATTGCTCTCTCCCGAACCACTACTGCCACTACCACTGCTGCTCTCGTTGTCGCTCTCGTTGTCTGCATCAACCTCGTCGCTGTTTTGACTCTCCTCAATGTTTTGAGTCTCCATTGCTCGGTCCTCAATCATTGCTTGGTTCTCAATGTTTTGGTCTCCTTGTTCCTCGATGCTTTTCGGATCTTCATTTTCGTAATCCACGAAAGTCACTGTGACTTCTGGGTGCCCAGAAGTCTGATCATCCTCAGGTTCCTGAACATTTTTCTGATCGCCGTTTTGCTGATCACCACTTTGCTGATCACCACTTTGCGGCTCACCATCATCGGAGAGTCCAGAAACAAGTCCATCATCTTGATGCCCCATCGCGAGCTCCAGGCTTGTTACTCGAATTCCATTTGCATTCCGAAAGATGTATTCACGCTGGTCAGCAGTCTTGCGGTAAATCCCGTTCTCATCTATTCCCACGCGTGGAGCATCACTTGAATCTGACCTGGTTTCTGTGGAGCTCATGACATTTTCAATACCGTTATTAGCTGAAGTATCAGCTGAAGGCCGCCACGTTTCCGAAACCGGAGGATTTTCTGCGTCGAGGATGTTTGGGTTGTCGATTTTACTTTTCGCATTTACATTCGCATTTGCATCTTCGATCCTCGCAATAACCTCCTTAAGGTCATTGCTGACAATGATATTATGTGGGTCCGCCGTCCGCTGCTCCTCCGAGTGACCCTTGATATTTGAAAGGCGATTCAACTCTGATTCCTTCCCTACTTGGTTATTATTGCACTGAGTATGCCGTGCCTTCCCGATCCGATGCATGCACTGGCGGAAGGTTTCGCTCTTGGACTTCCTTTGGGAGGAGCGGCAGGCACCTAGTGAGGATTTAGAGTCGATTGGTTAATAGATTGTATTCGATTGATTGACATTGGGTAATCGCCTGCTCATGCCTGCTTAATTAATGTGAAAGAGTTGAATTCAGCGTAAAGCACTACGGTCACAGAACGTCTAGATACAAATTCCCTGCAAGTATTCTCCTTCCTAATACAAAAAGTGCGGTGCAAATATGATATTGTAAACGATTCTTGCTCACCTTTCCCCCCACTGAGATCCCCTCCAAACTAACCCAGTCTGGTGCCTTACCTTTCCCCCCACTGAGATCCCCTCCAAAATACTCGACCCAGTGTGCTGCCCAGTCCGGAAGATACCTTGTTGCACGGAATAAGCGCAAGGCTTCAGAATTCACTCCAAATGACAAGCAAAATACAGAAATGCATCCGACACATACAGAAATGCACTAGCCATCGTAAATCATATCTGATCCTACTCATTTTAGACTATTACAGTAATACTATTAGTAAGTATATTGTGAGTCGTTGCTCTTATTTTGTAATGTATGGTACCCTGCGTTTATGCCTGCTATTGTCAGCACGGCCATATCTCCTGCCTGCAAGTCGTGCGACGGATCGTATCTGGGGAATGTTTGATCCTGTTGAGGCTGCCATGGCTGTAATTTGTCGACCTATGGAGTCCGGATCGCAGACGTAATTATTGCATAATAATGCACTAATATGAAGTGGTAATACTATTAATAGATATCACGAGCGCCCCATGAATAAGGTTTCTCCTTGAATTCAACTTATTCGAATTCAATTTCCTCACTTCAACACACCCCATCCACGCCAGGAATCGCCGAGAATGACGTCGGGCCGACACAACAGAATTCCAAAGCACCAAGCCATGCAGAATGTAAAGACGTCCGAATGGTACTTCATCAGTCTCATTGTTACACTAGGCGTCCGACTCTCGACTCTGATCAGACTTTCTTCTGAAAGTTCTGACCCCTGACCGTTCACACCGCTGTAGTCATGAGCATCTCTTGTGAGTATCTTGGGCACTGGACCATCGAGCTCGAGATTCGGAAGTTGAGTAATGCCATTCTTTGAAAATTCTTTGCCTGGATTCAGAATAGGAGGACCGCCTCGATGCGCAGCGGATTTTCGGGACTGCTGCCTTCGACCGGCTTTGTTATTATTCACAGAGAAAGTCAGGGTCTGCTGATGCAGGAGATTTGGTTGTAGCTGAACCTCAGACTCTGTCCTAGTTCGATTTTTGGATTCTTCAATTTCTTCCTCAGTTACGATTTCGCTGCTATTCGTGTTATTGCCATTTCTCTTCCCACCCAAACACCCGCACCCCTTCGCGCAACTTCGCGCGAACAATCCCCACATCAGATTCACATTACCACCAGCGTCATTTACACACTCCATGATTTCGCGAAGTACACTACCAATCATGCTACCACACCTACTACCGGCCCTCCTAGAACACGCCCGCACTCCCTCGTTTACCTCGTTAATACTCTTAACGCACCGCGCCGCGCAGATAGCAAGACACATTGGCAGATATTCCCTCAGCACTCCGGGAGTTCCCATCAAGAGTGTTTTAAGCGTGAGGTGAGCTTCTCCTCGCAAGATTTCGCTTGTGAGGAGATTGGTGTGGAACTGGAGATCGTATTTGTTCAACAATGGCTGACTATCCTTGAAGAAAGCTTCAAACTCGGGATCGTCCTCGAACAAAACCAGAGGTACGCTTACGGTTTCGGGATCCTCTTTTGGGGAGGCTTCTTTCTCTTTCTGCTGCTGCTTCCCCTCCATGCCTTTCAGAATCTCCTGGGTCAGCGAATTGGGAGTTATGCCTTTTGATGCTGTCGACTCCAAGGGGGATTGAAGATCTACAATGCTCGCCGCAGTTGGTGGCTCCGAAATTCCTTCGGAGTCAGGTCGCTTGTAGAAGAGTGGTAGTTCAGACTTCGACTGAGGTCGCTTATAGAAGAGTGGTAGTTCATCAGAATTCGAGTCATTGTCATTACGATTGTTCTTTCCGGTGAGGTCGAGGGTATTAATAGTTTTCAGGGTATTACTGCGCAGGGAGGCGGTATTCATGGGCCTGTAGTTGTCATCATTAGTCATTGGCTTATCACCGTCATTGGTCATTGGATTATCACCGTCATCATTATTTTTCGTGACTCGCATCGGGTTCTTGTTTTCCTTTGGCCGTTTTCCGCCAATGGATTGTTCCTGCAATTTTTCCTCCACCCACCCCTTGGTAATAGTTTTTCCCCCGTTTAATTCATCAGGAAAGGCGCGATAGATGCAATCGCCTTCATCTGAAATACTAATTCCTTCACCACGAATCCCATGCGCATTCACGTTCACCTTTCTTCCATGTTTTGAACTACGATGCTTCCTCTTGCCACTTTTGCAGCAAGGACTGGTAACCAACCCACAAAGCTTGTGGAAATACCCGGATAACATGCGGTTCGCTTTTGTGATGGACTGCGTGAAGGACCAGGTGTGTGGTATTGTAATTTCGTCTTTCCCATTATTGTTTTCGTCGTCGTTTTCATCCATGTTTTCACCATCATTCTCTTCATCATTCTCTTCACCCTCTTCCTCACCTTCTTCGAAGTCTACACTCGCCGTCATCCTCAGCGTTTCTTTCTCCTTCCCCCGAGCAAGACATGCCTTCATGTCGATATCTCTATGCTTTTCGAACTCCCTTAGCCTATCCCAAATGCCGCGGACGACGGTGTCAGTGAGTTGTATAAACCGAACCTCCTCCTGCAGAATAAGTTCCTCGTCCACGGACAATGGAGGAGCAGTCGACAAAGTACTCGATGGGTTTTTTGGAGAGTTGAAGCTAAAGTCGACGGGATTGCTGTTATTAAGTTCATTGCTGGAACTATTGGAATTGCCATTTTTACTATTGGTGCTCTTTGCGGACGTTTGTAGTTGCTGTTTTTCCTTTAATGCATTCAATATTGCCTCAGCATCCAATGGAGCGTTGAGCGTGTATTTCGGTAACGACTCAAGAAATCCATCGATAGTTGAAGTCTGGTTTACGATGGCCCTTCCCCTTTCATTCAATTTTCCCTTGGAGTCAAGGATCTTTCCCTTGCAGTCAATACTCTTTCCCTTCGCACCGCCCAAATCCAGTTCTCCCATGGCAAGAGACTCTCTCCTTGCAACAGACTGAAGAACATTCGAATCGATCCTTCCCCGCGATCTC
>Ga0099798_10116_pt1 | contig 24442 bp, 14 predicted proteins | sample Uncmet_Sort29A_1_FD_89870 | JGI IMG/M metagenome (GOLD analysis project Ga0099798, IMG submission 89870) | Marine eukaryotic communities from CALCOFI LINE 67, Pacific Ocean - CN13ID_Sort29A_1 | ecosystem: Environmental > Aquatic > Marine > Oceanic | place: Pacific Ocean: Monterey Bay | collected...
CAGTATTAACTAAATCACCTAAACGAAACCTGTATATTGCCTGATTTGTAACTGAATTATATGATTTCGCTGATAAATATTTCAGCTGCTGTGGTGGATCCGGTCGTTCTGTGATCATTGTCTGCGTATTATCACGGGAAGCGGGGTTCGGGCTTGTGGCTGGAATATTATTGACTGGTATTGGGGTTGTTTCCTCGGACGTACTAATATTTGGACTGGGGTGACCATGACCATTTGCTTGGGTTACTATGCCACTTGTATGGGGGTTCGTCCGTCCCATGTCTTTTTCCATGGAACCAAGTATGTCGAACTTGTCAGAACTGGGTATTTTGTCGTCCTCTTTTTTAACCATTTCTGGTTCCGATTTTTTCTTTTTAAACCGACCGAAAACAGAATTTGACCGAGAACCCGAACCACCTTGACTGTCCGTGGCACTTGTGCTTCCGCCGAACATTTTACGTTTATCAGCGATTGAAGACATTTTGTTATTATTTGTAGTTTGTGGAGGAAAACTAAATTTCAAAAAAAAACAAGCTGTTTTAACTTAAGTTTTTCTTTCTTAGCTCAGAATGGGGGGGGTGATAAATTCTAAAAACCTAAAATCTCAAATTCTTGACGGGATATATCCTAATTAAATAGTACTTGCGTTAACCTAAAAATTGCTACGTTTTTAAAGTTTTTTGAATTGTCGCAATTTTAGAAAATAATACAATTATCAATTCCGTTTTCAACTGATCTCAATGACATTTACATAAACACGAAATACATAGCTCGATAAATAATGAATTCTTTAAACTTTCCCCAAATAATTTGTGCTTAAACATGTAAAAATCAGAAGCCCAGCTGAAATGTCATTTCGAAATTTTACATGGAATAACATGCCCCCAATTTTCCAGGATGTTAAAAAGAATTGTTCATGCAAATTTGAAAGGAAAAAGACCAAAAAAGGAAAGGAAATTAAAAACAAGAAAAGATCAGAACAAGAAAACTGCAAAAATCCGCCCAAAGAAAGAAACATTAAAATCAAAAGAAGAAGACGACAAAAACGTTACACTTGCATAAAAAGATTTGCTATATCGCACTAATTTTTAATCGCAAATTAATATTATGCCTAAAGACTATGTTGAAAAATAGGTCCGTAAACAGATTGTGGTTCTGTGATTTTTTTTGTTTCTAAATTTGTTTCACATAACTTCTTACGCTATTGTTCACATTCGCAACAACTGTTTAGTTTAACTTAAGTCTGAATTTATATCTAACAACACATAGGTTAAAATTTTGGTCCAAAAACTGATAATACTCGTACAAAAGCGGCAACTTTGTGTTTTTTTAAAGTTTTCTAAGTTTAATTTTTCTAAATTGTCAAAGAATGGCTGGGATTAGGATTTATTTTGTTCTGAATTTTAGAAATACTGCGATGGAAAATTTGAATTTTATGTAAAAAAATCGTATGGTTCAATCATCTAGATCATTAACAAAAAACTCTGCAAATCTGGATTGGCGACGTAGACACCAAAAATTAGTCCGCTTTTAATGCGACTGTTTTACATTTTTTTTTCAAGAATATTATTCTAAGAAGACCATAATAACGGTCTTGAAATTCGTTTCACGAACGCGTAATGCGATCGCGTTTTTTTCGACTCTGACTCTATATAAATATACAGGCTATACATAGTTTTTCTATATTTTTCGAGGAGATCGAGCTTGTTTCATTAACAACAGGGTCTTTGCAACTATACAAAATTGTGCACAATCATTAATTTAAAATTTCAAACAAAAAAACTCTCACCCACTTTAAAAATTGAACAGCACAAATTATGTGCTCCTCTTGATCATCTTAACTGTCAGACCGGCGGCCAAGCAGCAAAGCATACCGCCATACAACAGCCAAGCGTAGCCCAAATACGGGTAGTTCATAGCAGAGCCTTCCGGTTTTGAATATTCGAGCAGACTTCCCCAAAGCATTGGACCGATAGACAATCCAATGAACGCGGACACGCCCCAAATTCCTAAAGACTGAGCTGCTTTTTCTTTATTCGGCAAGCAGTCAATTGCTAAAGCTAAGTCAACGGCTAAATAAACACCGTTTCCAACCCCGTATAAAGCGTTCGCGAACCAGACGAATGCGATTTCGAAAATCTTATCGGTTGATAAAACCGCTAATGGATCTTTATCCTTGGCCGCGTCTTGTGATTTCTTCACATCCTGCTCGGCTGCTGTTGGAGGAATATTTTCAGCAGCGTCGTCTGTTGTAACGGTCGCTTTGACTACTTTGTTATTTGACTCAGATTCTAACTCAGCATAAGTGTGGGATTCGAGAATAGCGTCGGAACTTGCGTGGTAGAAACCAGAAGCCTCAGTGTTGTATTTGGCAACAGTGTTTAAGCTGTCGATGCTGTCGTCTTCGGCTTTTAATTCTGATTTTTCTTTTGGTGGTTTAACGTTGGCGGTTGGAGTTGGCTGGCCTTTGCCGGCCTTCGGGATTTTAGTTTTTGGAGCTTCTGGAAGTAACAAGGTTTTTTTTATAAGCCGACTTTTTTTTTATCAATGTCTGACTATTTCAATATTTTTTTGATTTTTTATTTTTTGCGTTTTTTTGATTTTTTCGAGTCGGTTTTAAAAAAATCGTGTTACGTTTTTCCGGTTCGTCATCGTCGGAGTCCGCTTCCTCCGCGCCTCCAAAGAACGCCCATTTCCTCCTGGTTTTGAGTTTTTTATTCTTTCTTCTCCGACTCAAAATTTTGCTGTTGGAAGACTTTCCTGATGAGCCGCTTCCAAATAAGCTGCTGAACCAGGAGCCGAAGCTCCATTTCTGCTCCGCGATCGGAGCAACCGGATCGGCGTCAGATTCTTTCGGTGCTGGCGCGGCTTTTTTGGCTGCAGCAGCAGCAGCAGCTGAAACTGGCTTTTTAGGTGCAGCATGATGTTCTGGTTTTTCGGACTTTTTGACTGCCGGAACTGGTTTATCTGCAGGTTTGTCTTCAGCTCCACCAAAGCCTGGGAACGCCCATTTGCCCTGAGTTGGAAGTGCCGCAGCTGGTGCGTGTTTTTCTGGCTGTTTCTTCGCCTTTTTCTCGTCGGCGATTTTTTCAAAATTCTCGGCGATTTTTTTCGTAGTTTTAGCGTCTGGCTTTGCCACCTTAGCCTGTTCCGGCTTTTCTGGTCCACCAAAACCCGGGAAAGACCATTTTTGTTCAGCGACTGGGGCTGATTCGGCTTTTTTTGGAGCTGGAGCTTGTTTAGCGACTGGCTTCTTCGCAGCGACTGTTTTTTTTGGCTTGTCAGATTTTTCTGCCGGTTTGTCGGCTTTTGGTGCTTCTTTTTTCTCGTCGCCGAAGAACGGTAACGCCCACTTCTTAGCTGTTTTCAAAGCGGCGGCTTTTTTCTTAGCGCGCATTTTCTTCGCGTTCTTGCCAAAGCCTAAGAAGTCAGCAAAGCTCCACTTCTGCTGCGGTTTTGCAGCTGCGACTGGTTTTGGTGCGGCAACCGGAGCTGGCTTATCTGATGCGCCACCGAAGCCTGGAAACGACCATTTCTGGACTGGTGATTGCGGTGGTGGTTGTTTCTTTTGCTGTTTTTTCTCTGCTGCAATTTTCTCGAAATTTTCGGCGATTTTTTTCGTGGTTTTAGCATCTGGTTTTGCGACTTTGGCTTGCTCTGGTTTTTCTGACCCTCCGAAGCCCGGGAATGACCATTTCTGCGCTGGCTTTGCGGCTGGTGACGGTTTGACAGCTGGAGTTGCGACTTTTGGAGCCGGAGCGGCTTTAACCGGAGCTGGCTTTGGAGCCGGAGCGGCTGCGCCACCGAATCCTGGGAAGCTCCATTTCTTCTCAGTCTCGACTGGAGCAGGGGCTGATTTTTTGGCCGGAGCGGGAGCAGCTTTTTTTGGCGCAGCTTTTGCTGCCGGTTTTGGTGCAGCGTGTTCTTCTTTTTTATCAGCTGGTTTTTCAGTAGGTTTTTTACCGCCACCGAACATATTATCGAAACTCCATTTCTGCTCAGCGACTGGTGGTGCAGCTTCCGGTTTTTTATGCGGGTGTTTTGGAACAGCTAAAGATTTGAGAACGTTCTTTTCCTCAGCTTTGTCGGCCTTTTTCTCGGCTGGAGATTCGGAATTCGGAGTACCTTTTTTAGCACCAGATTTTTCAGAATCGTCACCAAAGCCTAAATCGGACAATCCCCATAACTGTCGTTTTTGCATTCCTCCCATGTTTAAAGACGCGATTGACTGTTCATCTTCTTGCGAAATCGGATCAGCCTCTGGCCCGAAGAAGTCCCACTTCTGCTGACCGGTTTGGGCTAGAGACACTGGCTCAGCTGATTTCGCTAGCGGTAAGCCTGCTTTCTGTACAGCCTGGGCAGGGGATACTTTTTGCGGTGCGGATTCTGCGCCGAATAAACCCCATTTCTGGTTTGTGTCGAAAGCAAGATCTTGCTGGGCGGATTTCGCTAGCGGTAAACCGGCTTTTTTCAAAGCGGTTGCTGGCGGTCCAGCGCCGGTTTTTTGCGGACCTGCTGGTTTGGATTGATCTGGTTTTTCGATTTTGTCTGAATCGTGGTGTTTCTTTTTGTCTTCCGGAACAGCGTCGTCTGGACTTGGTCCGGCGCCCCACATTGACCATTTTTCAGTTATGTCGATTTTGTCACCTTTATTTGGGATAGGAGATGGTTTTGGTGCTTTTTTCTCGGCCTGAACTTTTTCGAAATTTTGTGCTACTTGTTTCGCAGTTTCAGCATCCGGTTTTTCAAAATCTGCTGGAGTCGGATTGTTTTCGTGTAAATCGTCGGAATCCCACCAGCCCCATTTTTGAGTGGCTTGCAAATGCGGCTTCTGGTTTTTAGCTGCAGCTGGTGGAGATGGGTGTGATTTTTTCGGAGCGTGGGCTGCTTTCTTTTCAACTGCTTTTTTCGCTACGGCGACGGGTTTTGGTTTGTCAGAATCTTCAGCGCCAAAAAGCGACCATTTGCCAGCAGTTTCAACATCTTCGTTTCCAGTGTAAAGGGACTTCATGGCGGTCTCCTCAACGCGGTCTACCTGTGAATTTTCGAATCGAAATCATTTTGATGAAAATGTTCAACGATTGTTTTGAAATTGCTAGACCGCAAGACAAAGCAGCAAATCATCGTAACCATGAACTGTCCAGGAACTGCCTGGACAGCGACTGGGGCGGCATCAACTTGTTCATGAAAGCCGGCAAGGAAGGTACCGAGGCGTACAAAATATTGATGAAATTTATGTGTCGGAAAAAAAAAAGAATTATTTACCTTGTTGATAGCGTTCTCTCCCTCCGCACTAGCTCCCCCGAAAATGCTCCATTTCCCTTCAGTTTCCAAAGCTTCGGAACCAACCTCCTCACCGGTCACCAAATTTTTAGCACTCGGAATCGCTAACCATGATTTCCCGGTCTCCAATGCTGGCAGTCCCTCCTTAAAACTGTCCTGAAATCCTTTGAACCGTTTCATGTAGCCCTTCCAATAGTTATTGAAACTAAATCCCTGTTCCTGCTGGTAAACAAATGGACAGATGATGAATAGCATGTAGACAACCATCATATTCACGCAAGCGTAGTAAACCATTTTCTTACGCCCATATTTCACCGACAAATCGACCTTCCCAACTAAAGCAGCTGTGATGCCTCCGATAAACTGTGCAGACAAGCCCATAACCCCGACGATGTATTTCTGCGCAATAACGTTTTCAACCTGAACGACATCGCGAACATAGAAGAGGACGAAGGATGTGCAGGACGTTGCGATGTAAAACAACGTGCGTCCGATAAAAACCCATAAGAAATCGTAACCTTCGGAACAGTCAATCGTAAATGTCGCGGCCAAACTCGAACAATTCCATCTGAACTGCTCGTCAACTTCACCTCCTTCACCCAAGCTGATCGAATGCCTATCAGTCGGTTTCTCCTTAACCAAGTTGCAGATCAGCAACCCACTGATAATCAATCCAACAACATAATACGCGTAGTTCGTATGGTAGTCTAACGAATAAGTAGCCAACAAAAAGCAAAATCCAGACAAGCAACCGAACAAAGTCTGTGCTCCAACATAACCCGAAAGCTCGCCCATCTCATGCGACTGACCACCGGTTAAATCCGGAACCAACGCCGCAGCTGCGGAATAAGCTATGTTCAAACCACTCATCGCGCAAAACAGAGCCAAAACGTACAACCCCGGGGACATCAACTCAGATGCAACCCACATAGCAATGAATGAAACGCAAGACAAAGCTATGCCGAAAACGATATATGGCCGGCGTTTTCCGTATTTAGACCGGTGCGCGTCGCTCAACCTGCCTGCGATGGGGCAAACTAGCTGAGAAATACCGATTGCAGACATCATCCAAGCTAACATCAGCCCGGAAGCTTCGGGGAACAATCGCTCAGCTTCCAGCGGCAAGACCGCTGTTCCCATTGGACCACAAATCGCTCCATAAGGGAAGTTGATGCAGGTGATTTCAAACTTTTAGATGCGGTACATCTTACTTTTATTTAAAAAAAAAATTGCAAAACTGAGGTTTTGTACCAAAAACAGATCGATCTTTTCGTATTTTTATCGAAAAATTTGAATTTATAGCGATTTTCTCCCAGAATTTCAGCTGCTTCCCCTTGCCACCGGTTAGGGAATCGAATTCGGTGTCCATTTTGAGAATATTCTCCGAGTCACGCATAAATTCAAAATTCAACTTAATATACAAAATAATATCAATTTATAAAATCGTGTAATAATATCGAAATGCAGACCATAAATGGCCGCAGTTCGAATAAATTTATGGGCCTTCGCCAATGTTTGGCCCTGCGCAAATTGATTTTTGAAATATTAACATTGGATAGAAGATTTTGATTTTTTTTTTACTGTGAATGATGCGCTTTTTTACTGTGAATGATGAAAAATCGATGCCCTTTTTTTGATACTATTTTAGTAGATCCCCGAATAAAATGTTTAATGACTATGACACACCTATATTATTCTTGAAGAACCCAATTATTTCTAATCTTGCAGAAGAAGAATCGTCTTGTTTTTCTACTAATTCAAAGGAATGGGTTGTTAAATTCTAAACAAAATTTCACATCTGCATTTTACAGACGCTCGTAATGCTTTTCATGTTGAGTATGTGTTTGGATTTGAATATGCGTTATAGTGTGGTATGCGTTATATATTACTATAGTCTAGAAGTTTAGATTTTCTTCTTTTGCTTAATTTATAAAATCTTTGTAGCACTCGTAAAAGTATAGAGTCGTTCATTTCGTTTTACTAATTCTCATCGGTCCAAAAATATCGCTTTTTTCCTCTCATGTGCACCGTGTTTTGCCGCTTTTTGTAATTTCGCAATGGCTTGTTCGAAACCCCGAGGGTAGGACTTTTTAGTACTCGTCGCGCCAGTGCTGGATGTTGGGGTTTTCTGAGTTTTATGTTCACCACTCGACCGTAACTGGTCTTTCCATTCTTTCGGTTCAATCACAGGCTGTTGTTGTCCCTCATCTTTTCTCGCTTGAGATGCTGATGCTGTCGCTTTGGTTATTATATCCCCAACTGCTAGCGATGGGGTCACTGGTTGAGATGTTGTCAGAACTAGTTCGCCAGAAACCCTGTGCAAAACTGTGTTGTTGGATTGGGTTAAGCTGTTACTACTTTTTGAACCCTCACGGGATCTGGATCTTTGTCTTATTCTTTCTTCAATAACTGCTTGTGTTTCAGGATCTAAAACCGGTAAACCTGGCTTTACGTTTTGTTTCAATCCGCCACTGGAACTACTGCTATTACCCCCGCGTGTGCTTCTTTTTTTAACCGGCGACATTTGCAAACTGAAGCTCATCGGTAATCCGGAACCTGTTGGCGTTGAATGGCTATATAGATTCGCAGAGCCAGCTGATTTCGGGGTTTTGGTCGATGAATTGTAAGTTCCACTCCTTGGTGTGGATTTCTTACGGTTGCTTGAATCACGATTAGTATAAGCGGTGTAACGTGGTGGGTTTTTATTGTCTTTCATTTTTCCAAGGCCGTTGGGTGGAATGTGGATTTCCGCAGAATTCGTCGCCGCGAGTGAGTTTTTGAGAGAGAACGAGCTTGTTTTCCTGGCAGGTTTCGATGCGGAATTGGATTTCGAACGCGAAGACGTTGATGATTTCACACCTGTACTTTCTTTCGACTGCGATTGCGACGCTTGTTGGGAGGACGACGCAGACGTGGATTGTTGTGGTACCGATTTCTGAGCAACCGGGGCAGCGCCCAGTAATTCGTTTTCGAGCGGTTTCTGCATTGGACTTTCTTTCCTCAGTGGTGGGGTTGAATTGTGAATCTCCTCTGTCGGCATGATCTCGACGCGGTCTGCTAACCTGCCAAGGCCACGCATGAACTCGGGAGAAAATGGGTTTGTGGAATGACGGGGTTCGTCGTTCGTTTTTGGCGCTTCTAAGATTCTCGTTTCAAGAACTGCATTACTGTCGGATTTTTCAATTACTACGCTACTTGAAGCCGCTGGTGCTGAACCGTGAGACGAAGTCTTGTGCATATTACTAGCTTTCGGCTCTTTTGAAAGCTCGTAAACACAACTTGTTTCAGAAACATCGAGTTTTTCGAGCAAACTCTGTTCGTCTATTATTCCTGAATTTCGTTTTTCAACTAATCTTTCTAAAATAACCGCGCTGTTTGACTCAGATTTCTCAAGTTGTTTTTTCTTCTCCTTCGTCGATTTCCTATGCTCAGCTGGAGATAACGCGATGTTGTCTTCTAAAATTAATGCGTTATTTTCCGGGTTGATAACGATTTTCGCAGTTTTCGCTTTTAAGCCAACATTTTCTGTGCTTGTAGAATTGTCTGTGTTTGGCGAATTGTGTTCGAGGAAGTGTTTGAGCATTTTGTTTTTTTCGGATAGAGCTTCTGATTTCAATGCAGCGGATAACAAATCGTCGGTTTTCATTTCCAGATTTGTGCGCGAATTTGTGTTGCTGATGTTGTTCCGTCCATGGTCCTTTGTGAAAGTCATTGTTTCATCTAATAATGGCGCTGTTTCGACTGAGATTTCTTTTCCATCTTTTGTTGGAATAGAAACAGACCCGTTACGTGAAAACGTGCCAGACGATTCCGCAGCGAACTGGGCTTTCAATGCCGCTTCAGTTATTATTTGGTCAGAAACTGCGCGCGCAAGTGCCGCGGAGTTATTGTCGAAACTCTTCGAACCTTGTCTACTATTAGTGTCTTTTTCCGGAATAATAACCCGTGCAGCATCATCGTCAGTAGCGGTCTGCGGAGCTGAGTCGAAGTGGCGCATTCTGGCTCGCATTTCGGCGTTTTCGGCTTCTTTCAATTCGACATCCGCTTTCAACGCTTCGGATTCGGCTTTTAAAATCGTCTCAGACGCTTCTAAGTTTTCGATTCTTTCCAATAGCTTCTCATTTTCCGTCTTCAAATCGTCGTTTTCACATTTCAATTTGTCTTTATCTTTCTTAAGCAATTTCTTTTCGTCCCTCGCCCACTCTAAACCTTTGTGCAGAGATTTCACTTCGGAACTCGCTTTTGTTTCAGCTTCAGTTATGCTTGCTAAATTCGTATTCGATGTTTCTAACTCAGCCACTAAGTAGTGGATGTGGCCTTGGAGATTGAAGTTTTCGGCTCTTAAATACTCAATTACTTGTTTCGCCTGGTCAACAGTGAATTCGATTTCGGCGGGGTACATGTTGTAAGCGGTTTTGAAAGGCGAACCTGTTAGCACAACCGTGTTTGGATTTTGGCCGGGAAATTGTGGATTTAGTTCTGGTGGCGTTACGTTTCCGGAAACTCCTGCTTTTTGCAACGGTTTTTTCAAGAGACCGCTGTTCTTGGCTTTGGGCGGAGAACCTAACGGTGTTGTCAATAGCGAACCAGGCGATATATTTCCAGGCGTTCCTGCTGGGTGGTCGAAATGTAACTGCGGAGAATCTTCCGGAATTGAAACTAAACTGCTGACATTTCCAGTTCGCAACAGTGAATGTTGGTTTGGAGAGATTCCTTTTTGCTGCCCGGGGATTTGTTGCATATTGTTCCCAGCTTGCTGTTGCTGCGCGAATTGATTCGCGGAGTCTGAACCAACAAATAACGGAGACGCTAGCCCAGATGATATTGGCGATTGCTTGTGCAAGCTGGTTATTGTTTGCGGTGAAATACTGTTTGCGGTTTGCTCATTTTGGCTACCTAATAAGCTGACTTGAGAGTTGACTGATAAAAACGTCGGTGTTGGGGTTATTGAAATCGCCGGTGGGTAGTGGGATAATGGGATACCGGCTTGGGACAATGGAACTGATACTGCGGCGTTTTGGTAAACTGTGCCGTTTTGGTAAAGCAACTGTTGCCCGTGTTGCAAAGCTAATATTTCTTCCTCGCCTTCTTCGTTCGCTGTATGGAGTGATGGAGCTGAGTGCGTGTTTCGGTTAGAATTTAGAAGCTCGTCGTCGGTTAGTAGTGGTTCACCTTCGATGGAGCTGCTGCTGGACCCGGATTTTGTTTGGACTATTTCTTCAGGTTCGATTTCCGTTGGCGGGACTTCTTCTTGCGGAGATACATTGGCAGAGGACGGGTTGCTGATGCTACCTGATTGAATTTTGGATGAATGGACGCACTTTTCTCAGCGTGGACGGGGTTTTGGACATTTACTGTCCAAAAGAGATGGCAAAGAGCGGCACGAATGATTCCAAGCAGGTGAAAACGCAGAAAATGATGGAGCGCTACAACGGGATGAATCGACTAAAGTTTGCATGGGCGTAACCGCCAAAAATGGCTGCGACGTGAAGATTGAATCTAAAAAATAATAATTGGTAAGAAAAAAACGCATCAAGAATTATACCTGATCTGTTCAGCGGTTCCTTATCCAACACAGCTTGCTGCGTCCAACTCGCAAATCTGCCAGCGCCACTCGCCTCAGAAGCGTTACACAGGTTTTCAACAGAATCGTCATTTTCCAAAAAATGCGGTTCTTCATCCTGTTCAACATTATTTTCCTCATCTCGGTCCAAAACTTTCTCCTCCTCTTCTTTCTCAACCACTTTCTCAGGCGTATCGTCTTCCATCTTCTTCCCAGGTTTCTGAACAAGTGCTGAAAATCCAGTCGGCTCAGCACGAATTACCACAGAAGTCACAGCTTTTTCATCCAGCCCCATTTCTTCCTCCACATCGTCAACAGAACTCGTTTGACCAGCGGGCAGCAAATCCTTAACTGTTATCGAGCAGTTATCACGAACAGAAGAAGCGTTGTCGTTTGTGAAATTCGACACTACTTCGTAATTTTGTTCAATTTGCGCAATCAATTTGTTTTCGTGCGACTTCGACATAACATCTTCGTCGACGACACCCGCAGTGATGTTTTCTCTTCGAATTGCCGCTCCTTCGTCTTCAATAGTACTGCGGCGCGAACCAGGTAATGCGACGAACTTGCTGTTATTGTTGTCCAATATATTTGGGAGCTGCGCACTTTCAAGTGGATGTTTGTCCAAAGAATACCTCTGCGATTCTTCCAACAAATTTAAATTGCCTTGCAAAACTTTATTCTCTTCTTCCATATCAGCCCACTGTTCGAAATCAAATGCAGCGACAGATGTACTTGCTAAATGCTGATAGATACCGTTCGTGTCTGACTCATCAACGATGTCGTCGAAAACCGACTGGCTTGATTTGCGATTCGATCTTCTTCTTTTTGATCCGCGGCTAGAATTTGTCGTCGAATATGTTTTGCCAGACATAAATTTATCGGCTGAGCTGGTGAACATGACTGGTCCAGTTACCGGCACGGAAACACCGGACGCTAATGACGTTGTACTCGGGAACAGATTTTGGCCAGGGACTGCGGCCGAGCCGGAGGCTGAATAGTAAAACGGAAATGGAGATGGACTGGTGTTTTTGTTGTTATTTGTTGGTGCTTGTTCGTTTACTGTTCCGAAGTTTAAGTGTACATCATCATATTGGTGGTGTTTTTTGGGCGGAGAAAGTATATAATTATTCGCGTTTTGTGCAACTATTTCTTCTTTTTTATCTTCCATGACAACTTCGTCTTCGACAATCCCATCATCGTTTTCTTCAGTACTCAATCTTGGTGTAAATAATCGACTTGGTTTTCGCGAATCTGAGTCCTCATCTCCGGAATTTTGGCGATCAACTGACAAATTATTTCCAAACTTGGCTGTGAATGCGCTTTTCGCCGCACTCGTAGCGGAGGAAGAAGACGAGCTTGCATCTTGTGCATTGTTATGGCTGGAATTTTGGTGCGCATAATTCGGCTGCTGATGCGGGTCATGGAAAGATGACGCTGAATTCTGTCCATAATTTGGTTGCTGATGCGGATCGTGGAAAGACGACGCCGAGTTTTCGTTATCAACCTCATCGATGCCGGACAATTGGGCTAATGACACTTTTGTTTCTTTCACACCACAATCATTGGCGTTCCCGCCGTTATTATTTTGAGAACTTGAGCTGCTTGAGCTGGAACTCGAACTCGACGGTTGGTTTGCAGGCGGCAAAAGATTCGGACTCACAGCCAAATACGGATTTATATTCGGTGTTCCGTTTTTCACCCGCGGACCCGACCCGGTGCTTTTGTTACTCCTTAATGAATCTCGGCGGGCTGGTAAAAAGTTTGTTTTCTGATCTGAATTTTGGAGGAACGATTTTTTACCCGTGCTGAAGTTCTTGCCGTTTTTCTTTCCACTTCTTTTCAAAGCTGAGCATTCCCAACCGTCTTCTGACATGAAGAAATTTGACAAATGCGAATTGTCAGCGGTGGATGCCTTAGATGACTTGTTCAAATCGGCGTGGTTGATTTCCATTTGATTCACTTGATTTAACAGTTCACCATCAGCTGGACTGGCTAAAGGGAATGGGTTTCCATTCACATCATTCAGCGGCATGGAGTTTTCAACCCTTTCTATTGGTGAGATTTTCTTACGCCGTTTTTCAGCGTTGTTCGTTTCCTCAACGTGAGACTCATCCACGTAATAGAGTCCGCAACTATCTGATTCTGGACTTGCGCTTATTTTCGATATCGGAAACGAATGGCGTTTCTCGTTCGAGTATTCTAATTGACGCGATGGGTTTTGATTTTTTCCGGAACTTCTTTTTTCAGCTCTCCCAGCAGAACTCGGCCGTTCTAATTTTTTCTCACTGCTCGAAAACTTATTGATCATGGACAATACATGCGAAGAGGAGCCAGAATCAGAGCCTGGCGATTCTTTTTTCAGATTCATGGTTAAGTTCGGATCAGCATTGAACACTGTTTCACCTACATTGTCATTGTCACCCCCAGCTGGAGCTGCTGGGTTAAAAATTGTTTCGCGCTTTTCATTTTGATCCGTATTTTGAGACCTTGATTGTGACTCTTCATTCAAAACTCCAGAATCTTCAGCGCATTGGACAATATCGTTTGCAGCAAATTTCTCACCGGTGTTATTTCCAAAATCAGCGACTCTGAAGCTCGTATTAAAAAAAGTACCGTGAGATTTAGCCGGAGAACTTCTTTCAGTTTCTGATGTCGCATGGAAATTGAATTTCCCAGACGAGTTGTTACTGTTCGCATGTGCAAATATTGGTGTGTTTTTACCCGAACCGTTGTTTTTGTTTCCACTTTTTGCACTTTTCTGACTGCCTGAAGTGGCGTTTAACGCATTACTCGGACTTACACCGTAGAAATTCAAATAACAAGATTGTTTTTGTGTAATAAAATCAGACCCGTAAAAAAATCGGTCAAAATGAAAAACAAAAAAAACAAAACTCAAAATATGTATTTTTTCGACCAAAATGAAAAGACAATCTCGAATTAAATAAACTTCTTGTTAAATACGATGCAGATGTCGGGGAGGGCGATGGGGATCGCTTCGGGGGTGGAGGCATACCGTCCATAATTTTCTTGTGTGGGATTTTTGGAAAAAAAATGGTCTGGATTTTCAAACAAATGGAACGATTTTAGACACCTTATTTTTGTTGCGCCTAGTAATTGATTTTCAAAAATATGATAGGGATTGCATTGCATGTTTGGGAACAAATTTTGTAAAAATCTAGACAAATACATGTTAAGATCGGAAAATGGATTGTGAAATGTGATGCCCCAAAAATCATGCTGAAAAATGTCAAAAGAAAGAACCATGCCTTCTAAAACTGAAATTATTATCCCCAATTTTTTTAGAAAAAAAATCCGCAAACTAAATCCTAAAAATAACATGGAGTTTCTTTTATGGTTTTTTTAAGCTGTAGCCGTTATTATGGTTTAAGAATTTACAAACAACTTCTCATTTCTAATGCGTTTTAGATTTAATGATTAATCTGCGAGTCACGATTCATCTTTTTTTCCCCTCCTGTTCTTTTTTGTTTTGGCGTGTCTCGCGAGATTTCATGGGTGAAACTTTTTTGAAATGCCTTCTATTGTACTTTCTAAAAGTTAAGTTTTCTCTGTGTTTGCCACGATAAATGGCTCTTAGTTCTATTTTTTTACAAAATTCGTTATTACAATTTTGAGTCAATTTAAAATTTTAAGAAATACCGTTGAAATATTATAAATTCTGTTTACTGAAAACGTGTACAAGAAAATTATTTTTTAAATACAATGTATGTAAGTATGTAATCGGTTGCTTGGTAAGATAGTTTTAAATACAATATTGTTATCACAAGTTTTTTAGAATTGATCCCAGTTGAGATTCTAAGTTCGAAGTTCTATCGTAATGCTAAACAAATTTGGAATAATATTAAAGTTTTAGAATAGCAGATTTGTAAACTCTTTTCTTTCCACTCAATGATATGTGGATTAACCAGTGTATATTTAATAGCTTAATGAAACTGTCGCGTCCAACGACAAAAAATGTATTTTGAATCTTTAATATAGAAATAAGATTTAAAAAAACTGTTAGATTTATTTAAAATTGTTGTTTGATAGATTACAGAAAAATCGAGTGAAACACAAATGCTAAAATTTTTAGATAAAAAATGCGAACAATGCATGAATATGTGTAATGACAAAATTCGTCGAAATTTCTTTCGTATGTTTATTTTCAAAAGCAATTTTATAACAAAATCATGTTGATAAAAAATCGTATCTTCATTAATAAATACAAACTTAAGTTTTTTTCTAAAAAAAATCATGTTGTTTAAAAAATACAATTCCCCCAAACAAACATATCCTTCCTTACAAAACAGATCTCCGTCCTGTAATTTTCGACACGTCATACTTTTCCTTATGCCGTGATGGCATAAATAAAGCGTGTGTAGTTTTCCCTGCTTGTAAATCAGTTTCATCAACCAATGCCTCCGCTTGTTTCCTCATTTTCTCTTTCCTCTGTTCAGCCGACGGATATCCAACCTCAACCATATTTACATCAGGTGTCCACTGATGGTCAACTTGCCCTAATGGCATGGGTTTTGCTAAGGTGTCGCCGTGTTCGAAGGCCTCCATTTTCTTGTTGAAATCGGCTAGCTTTTCTTTCTTTGCTTTTTCTTCGTTTTCTTTTCGCCTCATCATTTCTTTCATGTATTCTTCCTTAGCTAAAGCCGTTTGCTTTTCTTTCTGCAATTTAACACGATTTTTTTATAATCCGAGTCAAAATGATCAAAACAATAGAAAAAACCCTTAAAAAAATGGACCGAAAAATGAGAAAAAAACGAGTCGGATTACAAAAAAATCGTGTTATTTCGACAGCTCTTTTTTCTGCTTCTTTTCATATTCAGCCACTTGATCTTTCGTCATACCCGCGCGAATATCCAATGGATCCCGTCTGTTCCACCCATTTGATGTTCTTGGCCTTACTTTATGGAGTTTCTTCTTCAACCTAGTTAGGTCTGTGTCTTTCACCTCTAATTTCTTTCCTTTAGGATAATCTGGATCGGTGTTCCCATCTTTCATCGTCACGAAAAAAGCCTCAGTAATATCTTTACAGGGTTTGTCAAGTGAATTCATGATCAACGAATCGTGTTCTGGCCAAACTGTTAGTTTGCGTTCGCGTTCGGCGATTTCTTTCAATTCAGCCGGCGTTAGGTCTTTAAATAACACGATTTTTTCATAATCAGAATCAAAATGGATCAAAAAAGTCAAAAAAAACCTTAAAATGGGCCAAAAAATTGAAAAAACGAGTCGATATATTAAAAAAAAATCTTGTTAAATTCCGGCATTTTTATGTCCGCATCCATGTAAGATCGCATTGGATCGTCGATTCGCACTTAACACGATTTTTTTATAATTCGGACTCAAAAATGATAAAAAAATCAAAAAAAACCTCAAAAAATGAGTCAAAAATAAAAAAAACGTCAAATTAAAAAAAAAAAACGTGTTACTTCAGCCTCGAGTTCCTGTTCAGCTATTTTCACGATACGATCGACGCCTAATTTGATCCCAATCTGGTCATGCCTTAAATGAACATCAGACACTTTAGTGTAAATGTCGTTTTCGTTATACGTGTCCATCATCTCAGCTATTTTCTCTTCAACAGGATGAATATGGGCGTTTGTTGTTGATTTCAAGAAATCGCGAAATGGGGTCTGAGTTAACATAGCTTCGTCCATTTTGGCTAATAAAGTGTCGACAACAAAATTCGCTAACAACTGGCCTTCAGCGTCGGTGTGGTCTTTGTGTAAGAATGCCGCGTCTTTTTCGGTTTGGAGTTTTTTTATTTTATCTTGCCTTTCTTGCTCTGCTTTCTCCCAGGCTTCGTCGATTTCTCTCTGCATGGCTAGTTTTCGATCGGCTTGTGCTTTTTCTTCGGACAACCGTCTTTGCTCCGTTTCACGCTCCATTTCTTCCCATTCTTTTTGGAATTGTTTTTGTTCTGCAGATAGTCTGCGCTCGTTTTGGAAGTTTTCACTTTCCTCGATTTCCGAGTCCAATTGCTCTTTGTATTCTTTTACCTCATCTAAAGATACATGATTCCATTCTAGTTCCTGTGCAACGAAGTCGTCGTCGTAAATCCGTTCCTGAGCTTCTTTCATCGCTTTTTCACGCGCTTTTTGAGCTGGAGTTAAAATCGGCAACTCAACGGTTTCTTTCTTCTCTTTTTTTTCCGCTTTATATCTATGGTGGTGATACCAGACTTTGTTCTTCACATCGACTTTCGCTGGGTAAGGGAGTCTTCTGGTCTGGAAAATATCGTGGTCCATGGAAGTTACAACGTTTCCTAAAGTACCGAATTTCTGGTCGAGGCATTTAGGGCGTTTTACAAACCAGTAAGCCTGACCGTTGAGAATACCACCTGATCCCGTGTTTTCGACAACAATAGATGGCGTTGTTGGGGGGAGATATAGGACTTGTGCTGTTCCTGAGGGTAAACAGACTAAGCGTGGGACTTTTACCTTATCGTTTTCGAAGAAGTTCGTGTTGATGTGGAGTTTACCCTCCTCGTCAAACTTTTTCCGCTGCTTCTTGGATTTGAGTGGGTTTTTCGGCTCCTTTTTCGGGTCAGGTCGGTGTTTGGAAATCTTCCAATTGCCGTCGAAGTCTTTGTTGTTTTTGCGTTTCAACCTGTCAATGTCGATACCGTAATGAGATAATGCTGTTCGCCTTACGATTTGCCTAGAATGGTAGTTTGTTTTGATTTTCCCAACCGCTGGAAACCCGTCGTTGGTGCGCGTGTTCGCAAGTTCAAACGCCCTTTTCCACTGGTCTGGGTGTTTCAAATACGGGTACTTGTTTTTAATCTCAATCTGATGTTCACCGACTTTGTTAATCATGTTCTCGACCTGAGCTATGAACTTCTTGTGCCTGTGTTGGTGGTGGCCGTCGTGGAGTTCGTTTGTGTGGGCTGATTGAGCGCGCGGGATGCCTTCGAAATAGTCTTGATTCGGGCCTTCGTCGTCGATTATGCCGTCGGTATTTGCTGATCGCGCGCGGTTTTGGGAAGATGGGTTGGTGTTTTCGAACATGAGAGAACTACTGTCGCGGCCGCGAGCGGAACTGCTTTGCGAACTCGTTGCATTAGCAGAGCCACCAGATGTCGTCTGCATGATGTCTTCCTCTCTTTTAGCTGGAGCCGATTTCGATCTGTATTTCTTAGCCAAATCAGCGCCACCCATAACCGTATTCGCGACTCCGAACATTTCGCGCAACGAATTCACATTTGGAATTCTAGAATTAGACCTTTCAGTTTGGCAAATCACCTCAGTTAATCCGTAGCCATCAACAGTTTCGTTTTTCAATCGAATTTCAGCTTCAGTCGGTTTCTGCAGCCGCGCCCTGGCCGACCTTGGCCGTAATGGACTAGCTTCGGACATTTCCTCGCACCGCAAATCGAATTCAAAGCCCTTATCTGATGCTTTGTTCGCCAATTGAATCGTGTTCCAAGTGTTATACCCCGGTCTTGGAAAAGGCTCGCGGTTCAATTGCCAGTTTTTTTCGATCTGAGCCTCAATTAATGTTTGCCAATGACCGTGGTATTCACCCGGGTTCGCATCGCCAATGCACAATGACTGGGAAGTTACGTTTACTTTCATAGCGTTTTTCTTCGGCAAATCGCGCCCATCCGTGCCTTTTTCTGGAATGTGCATGATCAGCTCCTGGTGGATGGTTTTCCGCTTAACGTCGTCGGCTTCTGGGTCCTCTTTCTCTATGTCGGAAAGGGTTAGGTAATCGACGCGATTTCTCTCTTCCTCAGCGAGCCTTTCCGCGTCGAGTCGTTCCTGTTCGATTCTGTGTTTTTCGTCAACATATTGCTTCCCATCGTCATTTGCCCAGCGCATAAAAATGGATTTAGCTTCCTCTTTTTTCCTTTTAGCATTTTCTTCGTCTGACGAATCTGCGCGACCGCTCCGTGGCGTTAAAACGTCTGTCAAATCTGTTGGTAATATTCTATGGCCAGAATCGTCCCTTGGAGACCCACCTAATCTGAGAATGCCTTTCTGAGCAGTATCCGGTGCTTTTAACAAATCTGGATGCAAACCTTCTAAACCAGAAAGTCTCGGTGTTGGACATGAACCGGTACTTGGGGTGCTTGCGCCAGACAAACCAGCGGCGATTTTCTTCTGCTTTTTATCGATTTTTTCCTCAATTAACTGGTCGTGCAACGTTGTATGAAGTCTCTTCAAAAACTTGATACCTTTTTCCCTCTGTTTTTGCAGAAAGGTTTTAATGTAAGGCGTTCTTGTCATTAGTTTAGCCGGTGGCTTCATGATTTTATCGCGGCATAGAAACGTATCAGGCCCTTTCTCAATAAACGGTCTTTGGATTACCTGATCGCCATCCCAGTTAAACGGCTGGGGGATACCGACGGATAAATTCGCTTGGGATTGGAATTTCGCACCTGTTGTCCATAATTTTTCCGGCTTTTCAATTGCCATGCGCGGGATTTCCTGGATTTTCTTGTACCGTTCTTCGCGTAAAATCCTCTGTTCGTATTGATGCCGCATTTGTTCCTCTTTCAAGCGCTTATCCTCTGCCGCAAGTTCAGTCATTTCCTTTGCGCGCTTCATCATGATGCCCTGTAATTTATTTGCGGCTTTGTTAACAGGGGTGAGCCCACCGTTGATTGATTTTTTACGAATCACTTCCCGATAAGCTTCGGCAGTCAATCCACCACCAGCTAAGAATGCAGCTTTTTTCCAGAGCATTTTAGCTTCGCGTTTTTCAGTTTTCGAAACTTGAGTTTTCTTCTCATAAGATGACCCTTCAATCGCTTCGTACAAACCGGATTTCTTCACACTGTCCATGCCTTTCGTCCCGAGTTTTAAATAACACGATTTTTTTATAATCCGACTCAAAATGCGCAAAAAATTCAAAAAAGCTTTTTTTTTAATAAAATGGTGCGAAAAATATTAAAAACGAGTCGGATCATAAAAAAAACGTGTTAAATGCACTTGGGTTAGGTTCGTGATTCTGACATTTACGTTTTTGTTTTTTCTGTTGTCGAGGATGATTTTCTGACCTGCGTCTTTCTCCCCCGCACCGGGAATAACTAAGAAACCCAATACCCACCGAACGTTGGGTCTTTTAGGCGCATCTTCATTGAATTGTGAGAATTTAAATGCTTCTTGAATCACACGGCCGGAGTCATCCGGAGCGTACTTTTTCCAATGGATTAGTGTTCCTGGTTTTTCCATTTTCGTGCGTTTTCCATCGAAATGAACTAAAGCTGCGAAGTGTTCGCACTCGTACGCGATTGCGCGGCAGAGTTTATCGTAATTTACGTTTTTACCTGCGAGTTTTAGCTTTACGTTTTCGTCGCGAGCGAAGAGCAGCTCCGCGATTCCGAACTGAAACTGTTCGCACTCTTTCATACGTCTTCCCAATGTCGCAAGCATTTGGGACGAGCCGAGACTTCCCCAACGGTGGACTGGTGCGGCCTCACGCATAAGTTCGACCTCTGTTTTCTTCTTGTTTTTCATAGGAATTTGGATTTGGGCGAGTTCGACTTTTAATCTTAAATCTCTCGCGGCTTTGGAATCGTCTTGGGCGATTAGAGCTGCTTTAGCGGCGCGCGAGTTTTTCAAAGTTTTCCCTGGACATTCTTTCTCTTCCCATCTCCTGGCCGACCATTGGCGCCTTGCGGATTCTAAATCGTTTTCAGAAGCGAATTTGTCAAACGCCGTTCCTAAATGGAACAAGTTCATGGCTGTAATTTTGGACGGTTTCAAAGCCGGGTGCGTTTCCGCGTTTTTAACCGCCTCTTCTAATTGCCGCGGCGTTTTCTTCCTGTCAGATCTTGCGGAGTTCATCGAGTTGTAAGTGCGCGCGGTGTTCCCGCCTTCGGAGGAACTCGGTCTTAGGTAGGCGTAGTTAATGTACTGGGAGATGTTTCCTAAGAAGAACGCGCCACCGCCTGGCGGTTGGCCTGGGGGCGTGCGCGGCGTTACCGGAGCGGTGCCAGCGGGCGTGCGAGGAGTTATCACAATGATTTCAGGCGGATCGACCGGGATGTCGTCGGTCCGAGCGGATAGAGGAACTTCTTTAGATGCCGTTCTCTTGTCCGGATCGATTCCTAGGAAAATCTTGTGCGATTTCTCAGCCTCGTGGTGAGCAGCTTTGGCGTAAATAGAAGCCTCATGCGCCGCCGACTGAGCCGCTGCGGCGGGATCCTCGAAACTGACGTCCGTGTCTTCCATTTTCTCATCCACAATTCCGAGCAACATTTTCTGGATTTCCGCCTGGTTATCGACCATAGAAGACGCATTCGGATCGCCAGAGTCAGTGTTAGAACCGTCTTGGTTTAACAACAATAAATTATTTGCATCGGCTGCTCTTTTCTCACCCTCGTCGTCATCGTTCGCTGTATTCTCCTGAGACTTCCTTTTCTTTTCCTCGTGGTAATCGATATGCCGTTGGTGCGCTTCATCGGAGAAATCCATATGGTGTGGGAACGAAAAAGGCGAAACACCGGTTAAACTAGCGGTTACATCTTTTGCGACGAGCTGTGCAAACATTTCGTTCGCGTGCGAATCCCCGGTTTTTGGATCAGATAACCTGCGGTTGATTTGAGCCATAAGCTCGCCGTTCGAATCGGAAACACGTTTTTCATAGGCTTGTTCCTGGATTTCTTTATCGCGTTCAGCGTTTGTGATGCCGATTAATTGAATCGCCCCTTTTTTCTTCTTTTTTGGTACTGCAGCAGAAGTTGCACCAACAGCGGGTACTGCGTTTACTGCGTGTAAATCAGTCGATTTAACAACAACATCATCTGCCAATGCGTGGGCCATGGATTGTGAACTCATGCTCTGGAATAGATTTTCAGCCGCGGATTCGTTGTAATGCGCATTGCTTGAAAACGAGTCAGGGGATGACACCACGTGTTTCACTCCGAAAGAATCTGCTAGATCGGTGTTTATTTTCGCTGGGATTGTTTTCGAATTAACTTTCGAATTTGCATGGCTGGTAGATTTGGAACCGATCTTGCTCTGTGTCTGGGACAAAATATCTGCGTGCCTGGACTCAATGTCAGAATGGATAACTGTGTCGAGATTCACGTCGGTCACGAAGTGTTTAACGCCGTTTCCGATATCAACTGAGACATCAATCGACATTCTGTGGGGTTGATTGTTGTTTTTGGGCGAAGTTACGTTACTGAACGCTGTCGCAGAATCGGCATCAAAATGCGCGGCGTCTGCGTTTGTCGGACTAACGTCAGATGCTAGTGCTTTTTGTTCGTTTGAGCTCGGACGCTCCGCGTTAGAAGAAGTCACTGCAAGCGCTTCGTATTGTAAGCCAGCTGTTTCGGCCGATGGTACACGAGTGCCTTGGCCAGAAGAGGACGATTTCTCTAACAGTTTTTTGCCATCTTTTTCAGATTCGTTGGAACTGATGTCGTGATTTCCAACATGAGTTAAAACACCTGCTGAAATCAGTGTGCCAGCAACATGGGTTGACGATTCGCGGTGCGCGATTTTGGCTTCAAATGTCTCGCCCGAACTTGTCTCGTGATCGTGTCTTTCTTCGTGCGAAAATTCAGAATTCACGGCCATTTGTTCATTAACGGACTCTTCACCGTCATTGCCCCCAGCGTTTTGCGAATTTTCTGAATGCGCGAAATTGAAGAAATTATTTCCAAAAACGCCGAAACTAGCAGAATCACCTTCAGCCTCGCCAAAACATTCCAACGCGATCTCATCGTCATTTAAAAACATCGAATCCGGTGCAGCGACCATAAGCTCGTCGCAACTCTCCGCAAAATCGCACGCTTTCATGTGAGAACCTTCACGAGAAGATGAAGAATTGTGCAATTGCTCTTCAAGCGACTCCGGTGACCGCTTTTTCCCAGACTGTTTGTAAATTCAAACTTTCTGATTGTTCCTCGGATCTTTTGCACGACATTTTTTTTGAACCAAAAAAAAAAAAAAATGAAAAAAAATCACGAACACGATAAAGTTTGAATTGAACTTGGTTTGTTGCAGCTAAATTTGCCATTTCACGGTTCTTAGCTTTCATTTTCAAAAGCTCTGCCTTTTTCTCTTCTTTCTGGCGCTTTACTTCCAATTCGTTCTCATCATATTGACCGAAAATCCCGTCCAAAGCCAGTACATCACGTGGACTCAATAACGCGAAAGTAGTAACTCCAAGCTCCTTTTCGACGTAAAGTTTCTGGTCACTTGAAGTCACCGGTTTGGCTGTTGGTTTGAGCAAGATTTGCGGCATAGTCGGTTGTTTATTGAAAAACGATGAGTGTTTGTCAACACTTGACGGGCTCGTTGGAGCGGGTTGGCTTCTGATAACTTGGTTGCCAGCGACAGCGCGGGCATCGGCTTTATTCGTTGGGGTTAGTAAATGATAACGCTCACTTGTTTCAGGATTATTGCTTCGCATCGGACTCGCAGGCGGTGCGGGAATAACTGCTGATGCGTTCGAGTTATGGGCCAAATTCTCTGGGATGATGACTTGGTTATTGGACGTTGTTTTTGAGCGACAATTTAGATCGAAATTGCGAGAAGTTGGTGACCCCGCCGCCGATTTAGGCGAAGCAAGACTGTCTGTTAAAGTTAGACCAGATTCAGTCGTGAAAATCAAACCTGCTGGCGGCCGCGATCGGTCGAAAGAACTAGCCGGCATGACAACACCATCGACTAACTTGGTACTATTTTTTCGCTCAATTGCGTCCTCGACCTCAGCGAGTTGTTTTTCCAAAATTTCTTTCTGAACAGTCAACAAATCTGCGTCAACAATTTCCCCAGCCAATTCAGAATGCGGACTTCCAGCTCTTAACACAAAAATAGATTCCCCCGCGTGCTCTTTCGTGTCATGTCTGTCCATATCAACATCGTGTCCAAATTTTTCCTGGGTTTCGAAAAACTGTGTGTCACAAGATGCATAATGACCCATGTACTCGTGTTTTCCCATATTCTTAACCGAATTTTTCTTGTGAATCAAGTCAATATAACACGATTTTTTTATAATTGGACTCAAAAAAACCAATTTTCGGCCCATTTTAAGGGTTTTTTTGAATTTTTTTGAAATTTTGAGTCGGATTATAAAAAAATCGTGTTATATCTACCTCCCTCATTTCCTCCGCAATAACCTGCCTCTGCTCCATCATGCGCATTTAACACGATTTTTTTATAAATTAATCCGACTCAAAAATTCAAAAAAAATCAAAAAAACCATTAAAATGGCCCGAAAAATGGTTTTTTTGAGTCGGATTATAAAAAAACAAGAAGGCGCGCCCCCAAAGGGGGCGCGTACCCTTGGTGCATTCGGCGCGGAATCGGCGTTCGGACCAGGAAAGTCGCAGGACTCGCGATCCGCCGGCGTTCAGGCGCCGGCTGCGCCTGCGGACTGTGGAAGCTGGGGAGTGGCGCATGAAGCATGAGTCGCGCATCGAACAGGCCTCCACATAACATCAAAGGGTTCAACAGGCCTCCACAGGGTTCAACAGGCCTCAACAGGGTTCAAAAGGCCTCCACGTATCGTCGAACCCTGTTGAGGACCCCTTCCGAGGCCTGTTGAGGCCTGTTGACAACAGGGCTCGATGATATCGCGGAGGCCTGTCGGACCCTTATGTCAACAGGCCTCAACAGGCCT
>Ga0099798_10117_pt1 | contig 24224 bp, 21 predicted proteins | sample Uncmet_Sort29A_1_FD_89870 | JGI IMG/M metagenome (GOLD analysis project Ga0099798, IMG submission 89870) | Marine eukaryotic communities from CALCOFI LINE 67, Pacific Ocean - CN13ID_Sort29A_1 | ecosystem: Environmental > Aquatic > Marine > Oceanic | place: Pacific Ocean: Monterey Bay | collected...
AGACCTTACCCGAAATTGGTTAACACGTCCACGTTTCATTTATCGAAGATCGAACATTAATCCATTAACACTGCAATGTTCCCTTTTGATTCCTTCTTTGGTTTACACACGATATACAGCATTTCAGCCGCGGTTTATGACAGCAGTGTCTCAACTACACATCGATCTACACAGATCCGTTAACACCTCCTCTACAAATAAAACCCCGACTAACACTCCATATCAGGACTAGTATCCCCCACCTCCAGTCCCCTTTACACAACACGGAGCGGCGTTGCCTCCCTTGAAGTTGATGTGGAAGGTGGATGGGCGGTTAAGAGGTTCTGCTTTACTGCTAACACCCCCTAACTCCGGTATGGGCATCCACAACTGGTCGTCTTGTTTACCGAAGGTTACACCGAAGCATGGAGAACGTCCGGTGGTTAAGACTTGTGGGATCTTCTCACCTCCTAAACGGTTAACACCTTCTTCGTCGTCGCTTTCATCATCGGAGTTAACACCTTCTTTTGGTGCTTGGTTGAAGTCAAACCTAACCGTTTTCTTCACCTTCCCCTCTGAGTTCTTCTCTTTTTCCATAAGGAACATACGTTTGAGGGAGGTCTTGCAGCCTATAGCGGTGGAGGAATCGATGAACCCCAAAAACTCCCCCCCCGGCAGTTCCAGATTCATGCAGAACTCAGGAATGTTCGTTGGTGCCCCAGAGTCTAACCAGATATTGACTAAGAAGGTGATGCGGAGACCGTTATCACTAGCGGGCTTTTTCGTCGGTGGGGTAGCAACTTTATGCATGAGAGCCTTTCGCTGCTTCTTAGTAAGAGGTCCTGTTGCTTCGGAGTGGTTGTTGAGGGCCATTAACTGCTCTGGACACCCATGCAACAGATCTCCCTTAAACGTTATGTGTTTCCCAGACTCGGGAAAGGAGAGACAGCCCTGGGAAATGTCGACCTTCTTTGATTTGTTGGAACCGTTCCACTCTGAGTGTTCACACCCTAATACGACGGTTGGGGCTCCACCGATTTCACCCGAGGAAACGTACGTCACTGTCCCCAAATTCGGTGGCACTTCTGTACCATAATCCAAATCGAAGTGGAAACCGATTGAGGAATTTTCGAGGAGATTCGAAGAGGTTTCACCACCTTGATCCTTCTTAGTGCTCCTACACTGGATCCACCATTCCGCGCCGGATCTTTTGGGGTCGAATTGCCCTAGTTTCCCCTCTTTTGTGTGTTGATCAAACACCGATTGCGCGAGCTTTTCGAAGATGTTTCTTGCTGGCCGTGAAGCTGGTTTCCAATACGCCTGGCGTTTGTAGGTAAACATACTTAGGCACAGTTGAGAGAAGGTCTTGATCGTCTCCTTACTACTTGGTATTTTCAACGCTCCTGGATGTGATGACCATAGGTCTGACCTAGTGGTGGCGGAATCAGTAGCACCGGCATTGGCTTGCTTTCCGCATTGAGTCCTCTTTCGCTTCTTCGCCATCTTTGGTTAACACAAAAAGTAGTTGACAGTTAATACCAATCCGCGTCGATTAACACTTCAAGTATGGTCTAGTTAACACCTCCGATAGCGATAATTATGTAGAAATTACACCAATTTACAAACGGTTAAGACCCTTCTTTGTCTAAACAGTCATTGCCTGAAATGGTTAAGAGGTTCAAGTTGGAAGTGGGGAAAGATAGTTGGAATCTAACCGTTGAAAAGAGTCTTTCGAAGAGGAACGTGGACTGAGACAGGAGCGTAGAGGGGAAATCAATAGAGGGACTTTGAGAGAGCATAGACAACAATAGAGAGCACAGAGAGAATTTGAAATCAGAACGATTGATGACGACAGAGATCATTGATAGTGATGGAACACACTCATTGCCTGGCTTTTCGCGCGTCAAGACGACACTCCTCGTTTGATAGCCTCGTAAAACTTCTGATGCAGTATTTCATACCGGTGTGTTGTGCACAAAAATTGGTGAAAGAAGCAAATGGCTCATTAGACCTTCCGTGACTTTGACTATATTCTAGGAATTTGAATGAACTCCTTGACCTCTAAGAAGAAAAGTAGGTGTCTTAGGAGCAAGTGGTCACGATGAATTCAATATGATCATCACAAAAACTAAATTAAGGCCGGTTTACGGCATGTAAACTGTTCACTAGACGTATTCTTAGTAACTTATCCTGAACCCTCTATATCCTTCTTCCATTTGGCCTCCCATCCTAGTGAGAAGTCCATCCCGCAGTGCACCGCTGTGTTACACACTTGGAGAAAAATGAAGAACGCGTAACATGCGGTTATCGACGGCCAATACCTTGAGACCTGCGCCCGAAGTGCAATCAACAGGTTGAATCCCCCCGCGGTAGCCGCATCAACGTCCACTTGTTCCCCCGTACTTAAACGCGTCTGAACCACAGCATCCCCGTCCTGTCCCTGGCCCCTAGTGTACTTATAAGCAAGTACGATAACGATGATGAAGATGATGAGTTCGAGTAGGGCAACTAACAGCAGATTGGTGATGACAACCCACACGTCCTCCGGCCCGGGCCCGTAGTGCCAAATGGAGACGTCGGGGCTACTCAACCCCCCTAAATACTTCGCGTTAGGCCCCTGTCGGATGATGGCGTGAATGGTAGCATAGGCTAGGGGAACGAAGATTTCCGTGACCTCGTTGGCAACTAGAGCAAGGGCGACTTCCAGCCGTTCGTTAAAGGCTTCTGCGGCCTTGAGTTCCATTTCTTCCTCGGTGGGTTGCGGTAAAGCTGTTTCGAGCATCAGCGCAGAATTGTGCCGCTTAGCATCAGGGGAATCGCATTCGACCGGGAGGAAGCCCACGGGCTCAGTGTTTGGAGTGGCTGACACTCTACCGGAGTAACATGTGGGTGAAGCGTCCGACAATCCTGATGGCAACCCTGTTAATGATATCACGGTAGAGTCCTCTTGTATCCTAACCGTGATATCATTAACAGGATTGCCATCAGGATTGTCGGACTCCATGGAAGAGATCTTGTCGCTGCCGCTACTGAAGCTGTACAATGAAGTGAGGCTTCGTCGCTGACGTCTTTCGTCACTATTCAATTTCATTGCCGTCGGTAGAAAACCCCAACGCTTACCACCCGCGCCTAACCCAATAATTGACTTGCGTAGATTCCCTCCGAAAACGCTCGCGCGCTGTACGCCTTTGCGAGAGACGGACGCTATAGTCTTTCCGGTACTGATCAAGAGGTGTTTTGGGCTTGTTAACACAATTCCCTGACAGAACTGCAGTTGCCACAAGTTGAGGAAGAGTTGCATTGCTCCCTGTACGAAGACAACACCGATGCTCACATCAACGATCGCCAAGGACAGAAACGACGCGTGATTCGTAGCGGTTAGAAAGTGGGCGATGGAAGAATGAGGGATAGTCGGGACATGGAGATCGGATTCAGGTAGTCCGTGTTTCTTCCTCTCAAACTTATCCCACTTGATTACCTCATCCCTGCGTTTGCGAACTACATCAAGCACCGTTATTGAGAGCAGATCGAGGAACTCTTTATTGACATCAAAAAGCATCAACACAATCACCCGCAGCCAGTCGGCGCTGGCGGTCTGAAACACGAACAGCACGGCCCAGTAGGAGAGTGGGGCTGAGAAGCCGACAAACACGCAGTACGCACCGATCCAGAGCATCATACTTCTGCGTGCGGAATTGGAGGAATCGAAGTCAGAGTCAATCTCGTCAGACTCATCGCTATTGACGATCTCGGGATCACAACCCAATGCACACTGAACGGGTTTCGTAGCAGGTACCTTATCTTCCGTGAAGAGACCGGTAACAGTTTCAGCTGATGTTTTCTGCAAACTAGGGGGCATTGCTGCTAAAAGAGTTGGTAGTCCATTCTGAGTTTGGTTTTTGTCTTCCACTGTTGCCCCACAATCAACACCTTCACTATCTGGGGCATTGCCTCCGTCCGTTATCGGTGCTACTGCGGTAGACTCTTCGTTAGGCTTCGCGTTCTCGTTATTCCCTGTGTTTCCTCTCGGCGAGAAAAGTAGATACATAACAACCGCTTCGACGCCGTAAGTTGCACAGGCCGTGAAGGGTCCGTGGAAGGGGACGGTCTGGCCGAAGACAAAATGAACCATCTCCCACCAGCCTGCAAAGAAGACAGCGCCTCCGATCGACATCCCGACAAGAATTCGCTGCATCCGCCTATCACTGAAATCCTCCTGAACCCAGGTGGCAGCCGATCTGTAGGTGGTAGTTTGGGAGTCGCTCTCAACTTCTCCAACATCGGTCAAATCCCATGCGAGTGCCTAGGGTGGTGGGGAAAAGATTCAATACAAATCAGTATCACAAACTACAACAGAGATAGGGTGACTTACTTTGTAATCGGCTAGGGAGCGCATGAGTAGAATTGGATTGAAAACCACAGAGCACAAAATGTTGCACCGCCACCAGTGATCCCATGGCGTGCCCAAATCCACGACCCCAAACGAAACTACTGTTATCGTGACGCATAATGCCCACATTAGCGGGAAAATCATGAGTGGATCCCATTTGGAGGCAACAAAGCGAGAGAGTTTGATGGCGATGGTTGGCGGAGCCGCAGCTTTGGCCTTTTCATCCTCGGCTATTGCGCCCAAGTCGCACTGAGAAGATCGGCGGAAACCTGGTTTGTTCCCATTGACGCGCTCGAGAAGAAGATCTGTTGTGATCTGTTTCGTGTCACAACAGGTTGATTTCCTGGATCGAACCGACTGCCCTCCCCAGGTGTTTTGGCGGGTATCGCTGCGATGGAAATCTGCGGCTGAGATGGTGGGGTTTCTTGATGAAGACCGAAGAGGATCCATTGTAGACGGTTAGTTGCTGTAAAACCCTTAGAACTTGAAATTGAGGCTAGTTTTGCATCGGTGGAGAAACGTGAGGAGGTATAAAGCCAGTGATGTATAAGCAGTCCTTTTTTCCTCATTAAACTCTCGGCTCTTCGACCTCCGGTAAGGGGAACTTCAATAGTGAAATACAGCCCGTTGTTAAGATTTTCTAACGATCTTTTGTGAATGAATCATACATTCATTTTCCACCCTTGAGTCTGTGCTTTACACTGTGCTTGACAAAATCATGTATAACTATTAACTCGTTCGACCGGAAATCTATCAGATAAACTCGGTCAATACCGCTAACCAATGCTGTATATAAAAAGACGCTTAACTCTATTAACAATATCGTGACACAAAAATTTACAACTAGTCCCTTAATCAAACCGTTTCCTCTTCAATATGCCTAGATCGCCCTTACTCCACCTTGCAGCGCTTGGCCGCCGGTTCTCCCTCTTCGATATCATCCATAACATTGGTGAGGCGGGTTTCCCTCCCAAGACGCACCCCCTCCCCAAAATCCGTTTTCGAGTCCACCGGCATTGCCGCCTCGCTGAAGTGCTTGGGGAAGAAGTGGATGTCGGACCCTAGGGGATGATTCTCAGCGTTCAAAACCCCCGATTCGGTGAGTGCGTGCCCAACCAAGGTACTGCACACGTAGCTGCCGAAGGTTTTGCGGTTCATGTGCATGGCGTCGGGGAGTTTGGTTTCGGCGATGAGGGCCGCGTCCGTTTTGAAGTTGTTGCCGAGGGTGTAGGGTTTTAGGAGAGTCTCTTCCGCCGTCTTAATGATGCCCTCCTTGATGGCGGCAAGTTTGCTCTCATCCGCTTCCAACCTGCGGACAGTCACCTGAACATTCTCACCAGAACCAAACTCAGATTCCATGAGTGTGGAGAGGTCAACCAACATGACTTCGCCATGTTCCTTGTCGTGCCTTCCTTCGAAATCGACCGTGACTGTAGAGGCGGTAGCTTGCAACACTCTCACCTTATCTTCATACTCGGCGGGATCCTCACTGGGTAGAGCGCCACGGAAAATGAGGGCGGCGTGAAAAAACGGCCCGTTCGTGAAGGAGCGAATCAGTTTGCTGGTGGTGTCGGTGCCGTAGAGGAGGAGAACGTCCCCCGTGTTAGCGGCCTTCACGTACTCCTCGTAGTCGAGCGTTGCTGCTCCGGCGTAGGGCTTGGGGGGGTGGGCGTGGTCAGCCAAAAATCCGAACGCGCTGGTGTACTTATCCCAAGCGGAGGCCGCCTTCTGCGGGGCATTCTTCTCGGGCGGCGAAACAACCGGAACGGCGGGCACTTCGGGCTGGGAATCAACAGCAGGAGCCATGCTGGTAGTGACAGTATGGATCTATCCAAAGTAGAGACTAGACTAGAATTCACGAGAATGGAGGGTGAGCGGGGGTAAGTAATGCAACGAGTCTATTATTGACTATTGTTTGCTCGTCTCAACGGCTCAGTCTCGACTGAACTTCCAGGTGGTGAACATGGGTTCCAGCTCCTATCATTGTTGACGATATGCTTACGCTTCCAAGTTCAATCATGAGACGATAGTGAAAACGTCCTACAATGGGAGATACTAAAGAGAACCCAGGGGTTCTCCAGAGTAGATTAACCTTGAAATCCTATGACCATTTACTGATTGTGACAAAATTATGACCTGTCAGAGGCGTGTTAGTACTGGAGCGTAAAGGCGTTTTCCGATACCAACTAACATCGCACTCCGTACAGTAAAAACTTGTTATGAACTGAACGACATTCCTGAAATGTCGCCCCGACTAACTGACAAAATTCTGTAGATAATAACGCTCTCTGCAATGCCTAACTAGCAATACAACTCATGCTGACATGAACAACCGCACCTAATACGGTGTAAAAAAATCAATCTCGGATCTTAAATCCACAAAAATAACGGAAACTAGGGCATTTACTTGCAGATGCAAGTATCGAGTTCCTTGGCCATGCCCTCGTGAATTTGCAGGCCCTTGGCCTTCTCGTAGACCTTCCTGAAGAACGCCCGCTCCCCGGTCATCTCGCACTCGGACATCTTGACCGCGAAGGGCTCCCACTTGTCCCCAACAAAACCAACCCGAGTGATGCGGCCGATCAAACCCATGTACCGAAACCGATAGGGAGGGAGATTGTCGTCGTTGCTGAGGAATGAGGTAAGGTCGTTAAACGCAATCCACATGGGGTCGCTGTCGATAGACTCCATGTTGGTATGGTCCCAGCAGTGGATCGCGGTGGCGAAGAAGAGGGAGACGGGGTTAACGCGGTTGAGCACTTCCTTGGCGTAAGCCGTGTTGTTCTGCACGTTGAACTGGTTGGAAGTCATGTCCTTGATGAGACGGTCCTGGATGGCGGGATCGATGCAGAAGTCGTGCTGGTGCTCCTTGAAGAGCTTCATGAACTCGGGCTTCAGGTTGTTAGTGAAGGTGGCGAACAGCGAGTGGTTTCCAAGCAACTCGCACGCGCGGAGGACGTCACCGTACTCGCAGTCCAGAGACTTACCGATCACGTGGGCAAAGCCGCTGCGCATGGTCTTAGTCGGGTTGAACCTCTCTCCGGTGAATTGGCACTCCTGATCGAGGTGGAGGAAGTTGAGGAGGTTGCTCCCGAAGAAGTGGTTGGAGAATTTGCTGACGATACCACTGAAAGACGCGAACCCAGCGTGGTTGTAGGCGATGGAGCATTTGGAGTACCAGGCGATCCACTCGTTGCGGGAGTGCTGCGAGATGGACCAATTCGCCTCCGAGTGGATCTCCACGTGCTGGGAGCTGGCGACCCTCACGAAAAGCAGCGAGAAGAGGTCGGCCGCGGGGAGGGGGCCACCATCGAGAGTCGCGGAAACGAGCTGCTTGTTCGTCATATCCACGCGCATGTAGATGTCGGGCTGGCGGTAAACCAGGGCGGAAGATTGGTTTTCAACGATCGGAAGTTCCTTGATCTCGAACTCGCCGACTATACGTTGCTGACCGGGTTTTGACGGGTCTTCCTCCTTTTTCCTGGGGGCATGTTAGAGAATCGATTGTTTTGCGGGCAAATAAAGTTATTTTCATTTGAACTTACCACTTCCCCGTGTAAGCGGAAATGAGGGTAGTTTCCAAGAGCAGAGTAGCGCAGATGTTGTTGAAGTCGATCTTTCCATCATTCGGCACCTCAGTCGTAAATTTCCTCTTTCTACCGTCGTAGGCCCTCTGAAGGATGGAATGCCCAGTAACCGGGTCATTCATGTGGTTTTTCGTGACGCTGTTTCTGGTCAAGAAGAACCGGACTGGCGCGAGCGCAAACCAAAGGTAGTCTATGACGGCTTTCAGGATCATACAGCTCCACCCGATGAAGGTCGCGGTTCCCTCGTTGGCTCTCATCTCAATCCCGAGCCACAAAGCGTGAGGGGCGGAGTAGAGCGCGGCGGGCAGCAACAGGAAGGTACTGATGCAGAGGTAGTCGAAGTAGTCCATCGGATGATAGTCCATTTCCAGCCCCTGAAAGTGCAGGTCCTTGTCCGCGGCCTTGGAAACATCCTTAACCAGGTCGCTGGGGAGCTTGGTGTCTTGGAGCAGGGTCTTGATTTCGAGGGAGGCCTCCGGACTCGGAGTCGGGTCGGTGGGGGGAACAGCAGCCTCGGGAGCCGCAACTTTGGGTTGCCTAACCACCTTGAAATCGTCCGGAACCGAGAGGTTGTCTTCGGTCATGACAGAATTCCCGGGCGCGTTCCCGAGGTTAGTTTGTTCTTTGTTCCACCTCACAGGGCGCTTCCAGTACCCAGGGCTGTTCGGGTTCAGGATGGTGGGGCGGCCGGAGAACTCGACGGTCCAGGTGCCGTAGACCGAGAGGTAGGCATACAGGTAGAAGAACACGAACCCCACCGCGAACATGCCGGCCCAGATTTCAACAAACCAGGTGTTCTTGCAGGTGGCTTCAAGCTGTTGACCGAACGGTTTGGGCGCAACAAGTACGTCGTAGAGAGAAAGGTCGAGGGGACGTTGGTTAGGATACGGGATCAGTCTCAGGTGGTTGAAGACGAGGGTGGCAACGGTCAAAAACCCGACAGCATAGATCACTTGGGGCATCTTGGAGCGGGATATCCAGGCCACGTAGAGGAAAAATACCGCGGCGATAAGAGACCACGCAAGCATCATACTGGGGGAATTGACAATAATTTGGATTCTGATTTTCTTACTAAGACAAACTGCTTATTGCGACTTACTGGTTCAACGACTCGTCCTTTCCCGCGAAGGCATCCGCCCCCCAGCCGCCGTAGCAGGTCATGGTGAGGCCAGAGAGGCACTGATATAGACCGAAAAGGACTACGCAAAAGTGCTGGAACCTCCTCGGGGGCACAACACTGTAGCGGGCGACCATCACGACGAGGTTGAAGAAGATTCCACCGAACATAACAGAAGCGAGGATACCGGTATAGAGCTTGGCCGGTTCGATCGATTCCACATAATGTTCGATGGAAGACCAGCTGAGGTCTTTGAGTTGCAACACAGAGTGAAACTGGTGCGGATCCATCTTTGGTTGCGGGGATGCAGTCATTCTCTAAGTAGATAATGAACTACCCTATGTTAGCGATAGAATTGACGTTGGATGAAGCTATAACATGGAAACTCAATCACACTTCGACTTGTGCATGCCTCTTTTTGCTCGCCACGACCTCTCAGTCTCTTTTTTACGCTTGGTCAGGTTGAACATCTAATTACGGTCATTAACGTAGACTTCAGTTTGTTTTTTGGTTTGTGAAGACAACGTGAGATTCATCACAGAAGAGCATAGTGAGTCTTTACCCACTTTGATGGTCCATAACCCGAAACTAAGAATTTTTAGCCGGTACAATGGTACCGACTTTGGTGCTACACGATAAAAGTTGCTAGTTATATCCTCCACTTTACCCCCTTATACTCCCCTGCAATCCCCACACACATCCGTCTTGTCTTAGATTAACCTCCATACTCCATCAAACAGTCCTCATAATCCATAGCTTAATTAGCCTAAACCCCCCTAGTAGTAGTTTCACCCATTTATTTCTTCTCCTTTTCCTCCGGCTTGCCTTCAAAGTTTGGGTTCTTACGCACAACACAAACTCCCTCTAAGATATGTGACTCCGATATCCACTCATCACTCGCTAACTCTGCCCTATCACCGTGGCCGAGGAGGACGGGGGTGGAGTGAGTTTGAAACCCAGTTACGGTTTTGGGGTTTCCAACTAAACCGGTGACGTCGACGGCCTGGAGAGATAGTTGAAAAGAGTAGTTTTCACACACAAAAAAGACACCTAAATACCCTTAGAAATCCACGTTTTTAAGACACACAAAAGAAGAGACAAACTGAGACTGACTTACCTGACCGACTCTAACAGTGACAGCTACTGGCTCTCCTTCACTGTCGACACAAATCAACATGCGGGGAGAGATGGCGGGAGTTACATAGAAGAGTAGCCAGTGCATATGATTCTTAAACAACAAGCTGTTGGCATTGATACCAGTCACCAACAACACCATAAGAGCTCCAAATCCTGTTTGATTCACTAACGTACGATCGGAGTGGAGAGGATTCAAGGTTAAGAGACCCTTTCCTAAGTAGAGAAGACCTTGGGCGATACGGACGATAAACAACAGGTTTGGTTCGGAGGAGTAGAAGGCAGCGAGGGATCGGAGAAGACCAGCGATTTTGGCGTGGTTTGTACCTGTAGAAAGTGCCCACTTTTGCCTTAGTTTCACGTGTTTTGAACAAACCCAAACAAGCACGCATTATGAGGTAAATACCCTTAGAAACAGTCGATTTGTACGGGAAAAGTGGCCGTTTTTGCCTTAGATTCATGCGTTTTTTCCTCTCACAAAGTAGAGCATGGAGTGAGTCAAATAGCCTTAGAAATAGATGATTTGATGTAGAAAAATAGCCCTATTTTGCCTTAGATTCATACGTTTTTTTCAACAACAAAGGGTTCAAAGAGACTTACCTGCTCCCACTAAGCCCATAGCATAAATCGCTGACATGGCTACGTCTTGATCTTGATCGTGTGAGAGTTTTGAGAGGAGGTCGATGGCGACCTGCTTTGCGTTACCTGTAGTTTAAGTTGTTCATATAGGGATTCCCCCTAGTAAATGGTGTTTTTATGGTGATTTTAGGCAGAAAAAATAGAGGGTGAAAGGGGATAACTTACTGGTAAAGAGTAATCCTAGAGCGAGTGGAACGGTTCTCTTCAACTCCATGTTTCCATACTGCAAAATGTGGTCGATCATTCGTAGGGTCATGTCTCTGGATAGGTCATCACAACACCCAATTGCTGCAATACTAACCAAAGCTGCGGCGGCTTGAGGACAACACTCCGAGGAACCTTTATCTTCATCCTCCTTTTTATCTTCTGCTCCAGCAGCGGGGGCAGCTGCCCCAGATTGAACTGCTGTCGCCTCAGCAGCCGCTTTTGCTGCGGCCTTTGCGTCCTCTTCGGCTTTGGATTTTGAGTCCTTATGCTTATTTTCCACACTAATCACCTGCATCATCTTCTGGACTTGCAACACATCGCCAGAACCGGCGTAGGCGAACCCTGAAATGAGGAGGGAAGAGAAGTTGCCGAGAGGGTGGGTGATACCTAGGGAAGAATAGATAGGGTTTTTGGGAGGTTGAAAAAAGACTGCTATGCTGAAAACGAATTAACTTGGATTTAATTTAGGGGGAGGTTGCGCAGGCCGTGAGACCCCCTAAAAGAGATTTCATTAGGTGAGTAGAAGGACGCCGCGGTCTGGTTAGGAACACCCTTCGGGGATATCCTGGTCCGTACCTGCTCTCGACTCCCTCTATCTGGTGTCCCTACGGTGGCATTCAACGCACACCAAACAGATCGAAACTTACTTTTAAGCATGTCTTGAACACTCGCAAGAGTAGCAGCATCATTCACATCTGACATTCCTCCCTCCATCCCGGGAACGACGTTGGCATTTTTTGGGCCGCCCTCGCCTGTTCCCAGCATCAACAACCCCAAACTAGCACTAAACAACGTAGCAATCGCACTATCCAAAGCTCCTTTCAATTTCATACGTTCTTCTAACTAAGGGGGGATCATAAAACAGTTGGTTTACTGGATTAGTTTAACTCAACAAAAACATGGCCAATACGGATTTCTCCTTGAAAACGTTCCAAAAAGCGCGAAAATAGGGGTAAAAAGAGAGGGTTAACTTACGGTGGCAATAATAGCCCCTACAAGGTCTTGATTAGCAGTACCGAGGGTGACCATACCAATAGTAAGCGACGCTACTGCTGCGAGCTCAATTGGGGCGTCTGCGTCAACAATAATAGGAGTTAAATTTTCAACAATCTCCTCATGCCCAGAACCTGCGTAGGCGAAACCGAGGCCGAGGATGGCGGAGAGCTGGAGGAGTAGTTTTTAGGGCCATTTACAACGTTTTTCCAGCGTTATTTTGGAGGGTAAGAAACAGTGTAAAGGCGGATTTCAGGTAGAAAATGGGTGATTTGGGCTAAATAAAGAGGAGTCAAAAAAAAAAGGACTTACCTTCTCCTTCAACGTGCCCGATTCAACAGCATCCATACACAACGCCCATACGGGATCAGTCTCTGCGCGGATGTTGCACATGGCGATACCTAAACTCAAGAAATAACCGGCCTTCACATATTCCTCATTCGAGTATTGGTATTTGTCGACTTCATCTAAGACATCCGGATCCCACAACGAAATCAGACACCTACTCGCGGCGGCGGCGAGCATACCATGCTCCTTATTCTTGTTGAGGAGCCAGACTTCGCCCACCTGGAAGGAGAATTCTTGGTGGTTTTGATAGGAAGGAATTAGACGTAGAAAAAACGGCGATTTCTAAGGGTAAATAGGGTAGATAAACAGCGAAAAGGGGAAATCTGATGGATTTAGTAGATTCGAAAAAAACGCCTTACCGTCATCAACTTATCCTTCCCAAATCCGCAGTTTACGAAAGCGTTGACGTAGGTGGAGGCGAGATTGCTCTTAGCACTATCGATTACATTCTGCCCACGACCGCTTTCTTCGAGATGACTCTTGTAAATGTCTTCGGGGAGTTTTGGAGTAAGAACATCAACCTCCTTTCCAAGGGCATTATAAAACTTCTTACACCACTCCTCACCGGAGGCGGCGGCGAGGACCTATAGGAGGATTTGTCATTATGTTCAACTCGGATTTCTCATTTCACTTTAACCTCTCGAAAAAACGGTGGAAACGCGATTTACTGTGTATTTTCCGTATAAGACACTACCGAAACTAGGGGTGAAAAGTTAAACGCCTACCTTTTCCGACCAATTCTCCTCATCTTTGTAGTCATACCTATTTTGTCTGAGGATGTAGGCCATCTGCATTTGAATATCGTCTTTCCTCTCCCCATTAGGGACCTTCTCAAAAATCTCCTTTACGAGGGAGCGGTCGCGCATTTTGAGGGCCATACGGAGACTCTCAGGGTAGCGTTCAAACTTCAAATTAATGTCATAAACAATCTTCAATATCTTCCTCTGTTCCTCTTGGGAGGCTGCGTAGTTAGCGGAACCGAGGAGATAGAGCGCAATACGATGGAATGATCCTTTGTCGCAGAGACCTACAACCTAAGAGGAGTTCAGTTACCTTTTAGTTCACCCTTTTCAGGAAGGATTTTGTGAAGAGAGAAAACATTAAAAACGCCTTTTATAGCGGTAAATCCATATAAGACAGCGTTTCAAAGAGGAAAAAAGGGATGACTTACTCGATCCAACATATCACACTCATACAACAAATCCAGGGCTGCGACTTCCTCCTGTTGTTCGATTTGGAATGGGATGATGACGTCGAGGAGTTTTAAGATTTCCCCCTGTTCAGGCCGGAAGGCTGCTTTAGGTTCTTCCTCTGGAGAGTTCATTTTGAGTGACATACAAAAAGCTGGATTTCTAAGGGTAAAGTGGGCAACTTTTTACTGATGTTGAGATGCCGGAGGTTGAAGGAGGTGAATGTTGAGTGGGTTTAAAGCTTACCTCCCTCAATCTCCGGCATCTCAACGTCATCAGGGTCTTCTTGTAAATCCCGGTACGTATACAGGATTTCTCCCCCAAGATGCCTCACATACTCGTGACCCCAGAGAGTAAAGGAGGAGACGGAGTTTGGGGTTCCCTGTAAGCGGAATTGTAGGCATTCCCTTTGCTTGTCGACCTGATAAGGATTAATCTCCGGAATAAATGGACCCTCTTCTCTCTTTTTCTTTTCCTCCTCTCTTTCCTTCTCTTTCTCTTCGATGGATTTTTCTTTGGGTTGACCTGGGAGGGGTTCCTACTTTAGTTTCACTCATAATTTGTATCTTTTTTCAACGGAAGCATGGATTTCAAGGCGTAAATCGCGTATAAGACACCGATCAAAGGAGGGATTTTAAGGTGGAAAATGTCTTACCTCCCTCTCCTTCTCCTTCCTTCTTTTCCCCACTAGCATCCTTCATTTCAACATCCCCGTCTTTTTTTTCTTCTTGCTCCTTCTCTTTTTCTTTTTCGGGGTCGACTTCTCCTTCCTTTTTTTTGAGTTTTGGGGGGCTCTTGACCGCAGCAAGCACACTCAAAATATCCGCAAACAACTGACGAACCTTCATATCCTGCTTCAAAGTCAAATCCCGTTTGGCGAGGTAGTAGGTCTTGAGGGTTTCATAGTGAACCCTCAAAAACTTAAGAGGTTTTGGAACGGAGGTCATCGTTGAGGAGGCCTCCTTCAATTTACCGCTGAGGGCGGTGAGGGAATCGCCGATTTTCTTCACATCACTAGAAGGACTGGTGATGGCTCCAACAAGGGCTTCTAGTTCCTGGGAGGAGAGGAGTTTGGGTTGAAGTTTTGGAAACCAGTGATTTTGGTGGAAAGAGGGAATTTGCCTTAGAAACGGGGTGTTTTGCACCTAAAATGGCTTACGTCCCTTAATTTCTGGTCCTCCTCATTTAATTCCTCAAGCTTCTTATCCTTCTTTGACTTGTTGGTTGGATCGTTTTTTCGCGCTTCATCCTTCTTACTTCCCCTATCAGCAGTACTATTCTTAGGGCTCACCATCGTGAGGTAGTAGTTTTAGTACTCAACTTAACTTAATACTTATTGCGCTCTAAACTTATCAATTACAGTCGTGTGTGCCACGCAACCCCTCTATGTGGCGATCAGTAACTATTTTGGCTGTTATTCACTGTCGGGAATTGGATTAGAGTTGGACGGTTTTCTAGTGCTGAAACTGCTTGCGCAAAAACGAGGACGATGAAACGAAGCGAGGGAACACTGACGCTGCTGAAAGTTGTAGAAAATTGTTGTCGCTCTCTCTTGGTTTCTATGGCACACCGCACCCTGGCAGTTTCGTGCAATTCTAGTTCAATAAAGTTCAAAACCTTCAAGGACACAAAAAGTTCGCTTTTCGATAACAGTTGTAATAGGACGATAGTAAAGGCATACTAATTTTAGCATGCTTCTGTATAAAGTCAGTTCTATAAAGTTCGCTTAACGATAGGAGTAATGATTCGCTTGTCGATAGTCATGTTTAAAGTTGCAATCGCTGGATAGAAAGTTCTCTAGTACAAAAATCATCTCAATCTCCTTATATACACTGAGTAGGGTGCCAAATGCCAAAAAGTTCACGTTTTAGTTCTCATAGTCATCAGAATCAATCTCACTTGCGGGTTGAGATTCGAAATCTTCGTCGGGAATATAAATTCCACCCCTCCTCTGGCTTCTCCCAGGCCCACTCGGAAAAACGTCCCCGTTATTGGACGTGTGGTGAAGTAAGCCGTGGTTAACCAATTGTTGGATATTGGGATGAAGATCTAGAGGAGGCTCGTCGCCTTGAAATCCATCGTTAGGCGGAGGATGATTAAGCTCCGGATTAGCTTCAATCGCCCCACCAAGCACGTGACGGATCTCCTCTTCTGAATACTCTATCCTTCCACCGGGTACCGGTCTCCTAATAGCAGTAGGGAGGTGGAGAGGGTGCGGTAAAGGCAATCCACGAGCCCACTGCACACTGTCTTCATTCAAAACTTGGTCACCGAAGTCTCGGAAGGAGGGGTGGGAGAGATCCACAGCGGGAGTTTCCAACAACGTAGGACATCCCGGAGCCGGCAGATTCATTCCCCCATTCGTAGGTATAGGATCATCCCTATAAAACAACCCCCTGGAGTGTTGAGTAGAGGCGAAACGAGCAAAACCGGTACTACGGCGATGGATAATTCTATCACTTCCTCCATTATGGGTTTGAACTTCGGTGAAAACGGGGGGAGGTTGTTCTCGTTCGTCATCGGAGTTTGAAATCTCCATGCGTTCACGCTCCTGTTGCGCCCTAAGTAAATCCCCTAACATAGGTTGCCCCGACTGTTGTCTCTCCTCAAAAGCTTGATGAGCTTCTCTCAACATCATAATCAGATCGTCGCCAGAACCGGGGGAACGAGGAGTTTCTTCGTCTACTTCCATCCTCTCATTCTCAACCAAAGGAGGGCTAAGAGGAGCTAATTCCGGACTGTTATCGGCCACAGGAAGAGTTAATCCGGAACGCTCTTCTAGGTCAAACAAAGGGGGGTTAGGAAGAGCAGCTAGTGCACGACGAGTGAGACGGTGGGGTTTAATCTCGTTCTCAGGTTCAGATCTCAACTGCGCGGGAATCCTTCTCATGTTGGCCAGATTCAATAGCATACCGGGTCTGCCATCGGGACTGAGGATCTCCCTAAAGGGAGACGCGTTCTGGGAACTTACTCCCATACTGTGAACAGGAGAACCGGAATTCCCGCGGGCAGTTGTGGAGGGTTGCGGAGATCTGTGTTGGTGATTGGGCCCGAATTGACTTACAGAACTTACATCAGAAAAGAGACTTTGGTCGTCGAATTCCAGCTGTTGGCGGCCGTTTCTGATCCCTGGGTGAAACAAGGGGTCGTCAGAGAAACCGTCTGACGAGACCTTGATTAGAGAAAAATTAAGACGGTCATGGCCAATAACTAGAGGACCTCGATGAGAAACGTCCATCTTTTTTTCAAAACTAGTCCGAAGACTCTATACAATTAATAGGGAACGAATTCATTAATAGAGACGGTCGGTTTTGGAACGGTTTTCATTCAGCGATCGGTACGATTTTAGGACACTCTTCATCTCTGCTCTTACGGCTCACACGACTCTCAGGGGAACAAACTTCCTTCTTCAAAACGTGGTGGGTTTCTGTTCATGTTCAAGAAATGTAGGACATTAGGCGGTTCCTAAGCCCTGTTAAAAGATACACGGGGTTTTTGCAGTAAGATGGTAGAGATGAAGTCTTTAAGACTAGAAACTTGTCAGATACACACATCACTTCGTTTCGCGAGCGCAATTCTAAGAAGGTCTTAGAACTGGTCTTTCTGAATCTGTGTACAATGATTGATAAAATAGACGAGTGGGCAGTGCTTTGATAACGTTCTTGATAAAATCTTATAGTCTTAGAGTTCATTACACTAAGGTAGTGCAGTACCTATCATTATGATCTCTTCCTCGATCCTTTTGATTTCTTACTGGTTGCTAGTTTATGCTCCTGTTTCAGGAATTGGCATCGCAGGTTTTCTTGGCGGATTTCCTCTGCCAGCTTTCTCTTCTCATCCAGCTCAATCCGCACAATTTCGTCCTCAGAAATGCACATCACGAAAGCCACTAGGTTGGTTAGGATACTCCTTCCATCGATTTGCTCCACCTTTCTTCTTCTCAAAACCTCTTCCTTGGGGAGATCGGAGAATTCCCACACAGTATCCAAAAATTCTGGCCACCCATAGAGGCGAGAGTAGATGTCATCGGCCTTGTTGGCGCCCTCTATCACGATTAAATAACTCGCTCTAATGAGAGTCATAATAGTCTTCCCAAAACTAGTGTGAATCTGATACCCCCTACAGTGGAAGGGCCAACGGAGGTGGAGAGCCATGAGGAAGGGAGGGAGGATCATTAGTAACCACCAACTGAAGAGGATGTAGGGGATAACCCAAGTTAACTGATGAGTAGAGAAAAGAGGGTTTACTGTTGGTAAAGAGATGTGTGAGTTGTACGGATCCGAGGTGTTGTAAGAGAGAAAGTTCCTTGCTGGGTCTAGAGGGTCGGGGTGGAAAATCGAATACTTTGTAGGGTATTGTTTGACCTTTGTATACTGCCCCGTCGGGTCTTGCCGTGTTGCGACTCTAGCCGCAAGTGTGGGAGGTAAATGAATATAACCAGCATGTCCCGGTCCATAGGTTAGGGATTCCCAGAACATAACCCCCGGTGATTCTACCCTGATTCGATTAAAATTATACAGCTCTTCTACCGTCTTCCTGTCCTTGTTATCCACCACGTTGGTGTTACAGTTACTGAGGTCGATAGTAATGGAGTTGTTGGAATTAAGAGTCTGGGATTTTCTTCTGATACGGGACTCGCCGAAAGGGCTAGCTACATCAAGGTCTTCATCGTCCTCTTTGGGTTCGATGAGACGGTCTTCTACTACTGATTTCTCAGTAATAACCATTGATTGCTTCTCCAACCTCCTCCTCTCTATCTCCTCCTTATTTGCCTGATAGTACCTTGTGACTTCTTTCACAAACAGCGCCTTAGCATGTAATACGTCTTGCGTAGAGAAGTTGGACCACCATGGTTTTTTTGGGCGGAGGTAACCCTCGTAGGTTTCCACTGGGGTGGTGCTATTCGACTCCATATTCCACCACTTCAACTCCGTCCTGAATTTGAAGAAATTCCATCTTTCATAACGGGTGAGGGCTCTTAACAATCTCCCCTCCTCCCCCCTGTCGTCAGCCTTTCTTCCATTGATATCGGAGAGGGTGGAATTAGGGTAATAAGAGGCGCTTAGAGGAAAAGTCTGAATGTCGTCCCCAACTTCTCCGTTATAGGAGGCTTTTATTTTGGTTTCATTAAGGTATTCCCACCACCTACTATTTGGTACAACATTGCCGCCACGGACGATGAAGACCTCTCCACACCACCCAATGTATCCGAAGGATATAAGGAGGCAGATGAGGGTGAATACCAGGCAATTAAGGACTGCACGGAGGACGCAAACATACTCAGAATCCCCCTGTTCTGGCCTTTGTTGCTTTCTTTTCTTCCCTATGTTGTGCCACCTGATTATGAGGGAGAGCACGAAGAGTGCGAAAAGTAGGTTACTCGTTGGCCTCCACTCCGAATACGTATCCCTCAACGTGAGCGCGTGTCTACGATCCTCCATAGGGGTCAAATACGGCTTATCGTTCAAACGGTTGAGAGACATAATACCACTTCCACTCACTCCTACCATCGTACTAATTCTAAACAGATCCACCTCAGTGAACCACCCAAAATACGCACGGCCTATGATCGAGAAACTACTGCAGGTTAACCGCATAAGGTTGTGGAAAATGAACCATGATACGTATAGGATTGGATAGACGATCCGTCGCAGAACTAGGCCTTTCAGTAAATATTCAACCGGAATAGTGAACATGATGTGGAGGTACAGGGTCTGCGCTAAACCTAGATAGTAGGTTTGCTCTTCCTGGCTATTCAACGGCGCCTTAACGTACCCAACAACCCCTTCGACTACCCGCTTCCCCATTTTCAAGAAGGGAACTAACGTAGTCCGTTTGGTGGGATCCTCAGATAGCTCCTCAGGGAATCGTGGTACCAGGTAGTGGTCCCATATACAACTCTTTCCAAACTCCAGAGTGCAAGTTAGGAGGGGATCTTGTTTTGGTTGTTTTTCTTTGGAGGAGGCTAGGATTTTCGAGGCACCGAATTCCCCGTTCGGCTTCCACCACTGATTTCCATACCGATTATACTTCTCAATAACCTGACTAATTCCAAGCCATCTCCTCAACGTCTCCTTAGTACTAGTGATCAGTTGGAAGGGTTTTGAGAATAAGGTTGTTAATGAGTAATCTTCAACCGGGCCTTCATATAGAAACCAGTCTTCCATTATGGGGCATTTCCCCTTAATGACGTCGGGGTCAACATTCGCCGGATTTTTGCTCTTAACCTTATGTCTCTCCTCTGGAGGCAGCGAATCTCGATAGTAGTCAGCAAATGATGGAGGAGTAGCGGATTCAGTATAGGGAAAACAGTTGTTATTCAAGTAGAATTCCTCGAGGTAGTCGAAACCTTCTTCTGGGGAGAGATGGTGGTACAGGTTTTTGTTCAGCCACTCAACACCATGGGTCCATTGAATCGAGCTGAAGGTGTTGGGAAACATCACACTTAGGTAGGAAATATCAGGCTGATAATGAAGACAACTACTCTCCCTCCCACATAACAGCGGATTCACTGTCGGAAACATCGTAGTCACTAAGGTAACGGTTGTCCGCTGATCTGTTGGACTAACCACCCGCCTTAAGGTGTCGTAGACCCTAATGGATGGTTCCGACAGGGTTGTTATCGCGATTTTGGCTACGGCTAACCAAAATCTTGTAGTACTGACCAATAGCCTCCTAGGATCCCAGAACTCCACAATGCCGCCGTATTTCGCCACGTATTGAGTGGTGTTTAGGAGAAGAATACCCGCAGCTTCTAATACAAAAGAACGGGGGCACCACGTAGTCCAGAACCCGGTCTCACTCATGAAACCAGGAATTCCTGGGTATCCATGCACTCGCATCACCCCTGTCTCCAAAGACGGGTCAATCAACCAGTCCCTATGTTCCCTCAGCAACTCTTGATAATTCTCCAAGTTTCCATACAAGTACGCAGAAGGTTTTAAGTAGGTATCCAATGCGCCACTCGTATTGTTAACCAGACGACCCAGTTCCTGTTTGACGTGCGGCGGGTAGAGGAGCTCGTTTTTCGGGGATAGGATTGGGAGATCGAAGTTGTCGGTGAGGCTGAGTTCTCCGAATCCACTGTAAAACCAGTAATAATCCCAGGTCACTGAGGTGTAGAAGAGGAGTATTTGAGGGAGCTTTACCAGCACCAAATTCCATAACCCCTCTAAGAGGATGAGCGGCCACTTCACCATCAACATGAGCATCATACTCGGGCAGGTGCTAGTAAATGGATCCATCATCCAAAGGAGGACTAGAAATTGGTTGACGATAATGTCAGAGAGAGGGGAGAAAAGACCGAAAAAAGTGTGATAAATTGATAGGTAGAGGAGGGAGATGGAGATGAAGAGAGTACCCTGATTCACCCCACTATAATCCGTTACGTCATCGGTGTAGCCATTTTCTAGGTTTTTGTTTCTCAACCCTTCCCACCTCCCCTCCAGGGCTTTCCTCCTGGCTTTTTGGGTCTTTAGGGATTCGGTTGAGACTAACGCTGGAGAGCCGGGGGAGTGTACCCAGCCCCCAGAATAGGGCTGGATCCAATTGTTTTCTTCTGGGTGTTTCTTGAGGTAGTCGAAATAGGGTGGAGGAAGTGGCTCTTCCTGCAAATCTTCCACCCTTAAGACGTTGAGATCCACTTCTTCTAATGCAGGACTCAACACTCTGACTACCTGAGGTCATTTAGGTTAACCTCCTTTAAGGCAGTGCCAGATAAAACAATACTAAAACTTACCTTTTGTCCCCAGAGTCCGATCACCATTGTGAGGAAAGCGAATAACAGAGAACCGCCGGGTATAGCGTTGTAGTCACTGGGGGTGCCCACTCCGGTAAGAAACAACTCCCAATCCCCCTCTTGCTCCGCATCAGTTTGATGCAGTTCCAGTGTATCTTGTGGGTATACCCAACTAACAAGCCAGTCATACGGAGATAACAAGTGACTCCTAGATCTCGGCTGACGGGGTAGGTTGTTCCTCTTCCTTTCTGGGTACGGACTTTCCGCCAAATACTCTAACTGGCGAGGATGTAATGCACTGAAATTCATTGGATGATTTCCGTGTGAGAAAATGGTTTGATGTATAGAGTCTTGCTGTATATTGTCTTGCTCTATATTCCTATCCGTTTTCGGCTTCATATTCCACCCTTGGTAGCCACCATACCAGCCCCAAGATCCGGCGGTGAAGAGGGGGAGAATGGTGGGATCTAGAAACCTTCCCAGCGACTCATAACTAAAGTCCAAATTATAGATCGTATTAGCCAATCCCAGCCAAGCAATTGGTGACCAAATATAAGTCGGTTTATCCGTGGGGTTGGCTACTCGTTGTATAACTGGCTTCTCCATCTTAGTAGGTGTCAACGCCTTGGTTTTTAAAGGAGGTTTACGACGAAGACGACGTTTAGGTTTTGTTGGTGGTGGAGGGGGCTCAACTTCTCTGAGATTTGTGGTGTTTTCTTGGCTTTCAGTTTGCTTAGTAGACTTCTTCAGAACGTTTTCCCACACGCGGGTGATTTCGTCCGTTTCAAGGCCTCTTAATGATTCCAAATCGAGATCTTTATAGACAACTTCCGATTCAGGTTCGTTTAGAAGCTCTTCACTAAGGTGCTTAACCACCTGGGAATCTTCCTCCGAAGAGTCGTACTCAGTATATTCCTCCTGGTATTCTTCAGATTCTTCATACTCTTCGGCGCCAAAGAGGTCTTCTTGGGACGAAGAAAACGGAGTTCCAACTTCCCTTAAAAGAGGAGCCTCATGCGAGTCTAAATCCAGGCCCTCAAACTGACTCATATTAAAACCTACAGCGTGGGAGATGTCCTGCATCCTTACCCAGGTTAGGTATTCGGGGGAGGGGACGGAGGCGGAGGTTTGGTGTTCTTCGGGGAGAGGATCGTAGATCCACTCGAAGGGACATTCCGAACTATCATCAGGATCACAGGGTAGAGCCTCATCCTCACTCTCAAAATACTCGCTAACACTAGTGTTCTCAAGCATTGCCATGTGTGGGGATTGAGTTGGAGACCCCAGCGCCGATGGGGATGATACAGTGCTACTATTCGTCCATTTCTTCAGTGGAAAACCTTCTACGGGTTCGTAAGACTCCAGGAGCGGAAACTCGCCCCCGGAGATCCAGTCGAAAAACATGAAGAAGAGTGTGAAGAAACTTCTAGCCGCTCTATAACAGCGCAAAAACACCCAATACCCAAAACTCATCATCTTATGCAACCACAATCCGGGTGACAGGAAGGTTAGCCAGCTTTTCAGGGAGGTGTGTTTCGGGTAGTTCAAAATGGAGTCCGGCAGTGGTCGGAACGGGAGGGGATTATGTTGGTTCGTTGGGTTGGCCCGAACAACCTCCCTCACACTTCTCGTCGAATAATCGATCCAGTTGTCTGGGTCTATCAGCCCCAACGTGCGGAAAAATGGGTCGATGAAGACCCGGACAAACACCTGTAAGAAGAATTCCATGGTTGGCACCACTAAGAGGGGGGTGATAACAATGAGATGAGCCGAATCCTCCAAATACCCAAACCACCCAGAACTAGGTGACGGAAGGTGGTCCCAGTAGGGGCGACTGTGCGACTCCAATATTTGAGTCTCCACTTGACTCTCACCCCCACTAGCAATAGCTTTCGTCTTATGAGGCCGAGGGGAAGGATTACTGACCTCTTTAACTGGTGTGACGAAGGGATAGAGGTAGTAAAGAGTCGGGAGAGCTACAAGTAGAAGCAATAGCTTTTGTAGGCATTTTTGGGTGTAGTCCAGAATGATTTGTTCATAGCGAGAGGATATCGCCTTCACATGCCTTTTGATGTCCTTATTCCGCAGCTTCTTCAAAACAGAAATCGGTTTAGTCACCGGCGCAGGAGGAGGTTTCGCACTCTTCTTTGGCGCCGCCTTCGGTTTGCGGTCAGGAACTGGAGATTTGGGTGGCTGTAGCGGAGATTTTACTGATTCTGGTACCGGGGAGTCTGGTTGCTGTAGTGATTTTGCTGGTTGCACTATCGGCGATTTTGCTGGTTGCACTATCGACGATTTTGCTGGCTGCACGATCGGTGATTTGGGCAGAAGCGGTGACTTCGGCGGAGGGGTGCTGGGTGGAGGTGATTTGGGGGCGCTGCATGAAGAAGCCGATCTTGGGAGATCGGGCGTTGTCAACAACGTTGGAAGCGGTTCCAGCGGAGGGGCCTCCAGAGGGGGACGCGGACGGTCGGGCATCCTTGAGAGAATATAAGACACTATCGTAATAGCAAAAACAATGACATCAAGACATTTAATTATCATACGCGAAAAAAGAACACCAATGGCTGTTGTTGAAGGTAGGGTTTTAAGCTTTCTGAAAGAAAATCCGAACCGTTTCTAGTACTATGTGTGACTTGTCGCTATTTAGTTTTAAGCGGACTCTGAGAGAGTAGAGTGGTCACTGTTACTGCGGTCGAAAGAGTGATTTCCTTCATTAGCTTTCTGTGTGCCAGTCGATGTGGTCTTCTCCAGCGACGCACATCCTGTTATCCATGGAGCAACGGTGGAGAACGCGTGCTTTCACGGGCTTCAGTATGGAGCTTTCTGAAGCATACATTTTCTTCTAGGTACTTCTAAGGATTGCATTACTCTGACCCTCCCCCAGCCGTTGAGCAACCCT
>Ga0099798_10118_pt1 | contig 24215 bp, 22 predicted proteins | sample Uncmet_Sort29A_1_FD_89870 | JGI IMG/M metagenome (GOLD analysis project Ga0099798, IMG submission 89870) | Marine eukaryotic communities from CALCOFI LINE 67, Pacific Ocean - CN13ID_Sort29A_1 | ecosystem: Environmental > Aquatic > Marine > Oceanic | place: Pacific Ocean: Monterey Bay | collected...
GCTGCCGTGGTCCGTGGTGGGGCCGCTGCCGGTGTCCGTGGTGGGGCCGGCTGCCGTGGTCCGTGGTTGGGCCCCACCAGGCCGTTGCCGGTGTCCGTGGCGGGGCCGGCTGCCGGTGTCCGTGGTGGGGCCGCTGCCGTGGTCCGTGGTGGGGCCGCTGCCGTGGTCCGTGGTGGGGCCGCTGCCGTGGTCCGTGGTGGGTTGACGGTCGACCGCCGGTGGGGTGGCTCCGGCCTGTTGGTGGTGGGGTGGTTGCTGTATCGGTCGCGGCGGAGTGGCGACCCGTGTCGGTCCGTCGGTGGTGGGGTAGCTGGTCGGTGGTGGTGGGGTAGCTGGTCGGTGGTGGTGGGGTAGCTGGTTGGGAGTGGCAACCCGTGTCGGTCCGTCGGTGTTGGCGGTGGGGCGTCGCCCACTGCCAGAGTGTAGGCGTGGGCTCCGCGCCAGTGTGGCGACTTGGACTCGAGCAGCCCCCCGTTGCTAGCGTGCCGAGTCGTGACGGCGTCGGCGGCGGTGTAGCGGGGTGTGATCGACTGTGGTGGAAGTGTGTCGACTTGGACCCACGCAACCCCCCGTTGCTAGGGTGTCGGCGTCGGCGGGAATGTAGTAGGGTGATCAAAAAAGGACCCACGACGCAAAGATGATCTCATTCGCCACCCGGGCCCTCCGAACTTCGTTCCCGGCCTCTGCGGACGCGAACAACGTTTGTCAATGCATCGCGGTCGACCCATTGACATGCGCGGTCGACCCATTGACCAAACCGTCCGAGGCATTGACGGGACGCCCCCCCAGCGTACGAGTGTCCAAAAATCCAAAATCTAATCGACAAATGCAAATGAAAATTGTTTTTACGTCAAAACAAGAGTGTTGTGTCATGTAAAAAAAATCTAAATGGGTTTACGTACCTTCTAAATGTAAAATAATCGTGTCGCGTTCTCTTTCTTCTTGACAATTCGTAATTAAAATCATGAATCTTTCTTCTTCTCATCATAAAAATCATTCTTCGTTCATCAAATGATATCTCTCTCTTTTTCTGATCTACTTTTCTCGTTTATGACCAAAAAATGACTACAAATCGTCGAATAAATAATGATCCACATGAAAAAATCTCAGGCGGAATGGTTTGCTTCGCGTCGGACTTCGCTATGCGAAATAGTGCAGGTTTGATTTCCGACGTCGAAAAAAATCATTTTTGCAGCGCAAAGTGCTTTTCTTTGTACTTTGACGTTGAAAAATCGCAACCAACGACGTGTGCGCTAGTTTTCTATGTGCATTGTCGATAATCACCATCGAAAGTGTGTGTTGCACGTGCGCGCACGCTGTATTGTGTGTGTCTTGTGTGTAATCGTCGATTTTTCATAATTTTTCGTTCATAATCAAATGATTTCTCAAATTTCTCTCCCCCAATACTCTCGCATGAATATTTTACATACATTCTACATTGTCCCCCCCTCTTATATTTTTCTTTCGTGTTTTTCTCTCGTGCATAATTTTTTTTACACGTATATTTAATGACATTAATGATTTCTCGATGAATTTAATTATTCACATTTCATGATTTTCTTTCTCGCTTTCGACTCATCAATCCAATCGATTGACTGAAAATAATGTAAAAAAATGATTTTCTCGTCGTGTAATGTAAAAAAATGAATCATTTTCTCCACCCAGAGTTCCCCCACATGTATTTTTTGAGTATTTTCTCTCTTTTCTTGTGGAACTGGCAATTATGTTTGTGTTTGATCAATCAATAAAAAATGTTGAATGAATGTGTCGTCTTCATCATCTCATCGTACTTTTTCTATTTTCTTGTGTATTTCTCTCGACATTTCGTATTTCTCACGCACCTAATGATATTTCTCCACGAAGTTCGAGCGGAACAGCATCCCCCCATGCAGGCCGCTTGTTTTTTTATATTTTCATGTTTATTCGCTCTCGACATGTTGTTTGTACGTTTTTCTTCGTGAGTTTGATATTTTACATGTATAAATGAATAAAAAAGAGTCGTGCCGTGTATTTCTCTCGATCAAATATTTTTTCTCGACACAATTCACCTCTCGAATGATTCTTCTGCATTTTCCACATGAACAAATGATTTTGTCGCCAGCTCTTCTCTCTTTGAACGTTCAGACCGTGCAATTTCATAAAAAAATGATCGTACCATGATTTAATGATGTGCTCAAATAATGAACATCACCCCTTTGCTGGTTCAAGACAAAAAAATATTTCTGCATGAAAACACGATGAAATTGATTGCGCGCAATGCAAATATCATCGCGCTGCCTTTTTCGTCATTCTACCCTACAAAATATCATTCATCCCTTGAATTGTCAGCCCTTGTACCGACAAACAAACAAAAAATACAGCCTTTCTACACATTCATTCCCTTTTCGTTTCAGCAGTTCACCAAACAAAAAAATACACAGCCCTTGTTCAGAAAAAATAAGAACGAGCAAGAGTTTGAGTGAAATGTGCAAAGTGAAAAGTTTCTTACAAAAAAAGAGAAAAGTGTGTGTCTTCTAACTCTACTTTCTACATTCTATACAACTATCTCTTCGTCTTCACTAAATTTCTACCTACATAATTCATCATTCTCTTCGTATCATCAAATAAATTCAATTAATTACATCGTTATACATAAACATTTTATAAAAATATTATTCATTCTCATTCTTTGTTATGCGTGTCTCTACCATCTATCATCTATCACCAAAACCCACCATCCAAATTTAATTAATTATTCAAAATTGTAACTTTTTTTATAAATAAATAATCAATAATATGTTTTTCACGAAATAAAAAATAATATTGCGGTTTAAAATTAAATAAATTTTGTACAAAAATTAAAATTTTTACAGATAAGCGAATACAGCCCTCTACAGCAACTACTACTATTTCTTGTTAACTAGTTAGTAAACAAACCACTCTCTTACCAGTTATTTTATTCCCCTTTTGGAATTAATTACTACCAACAGTAAACTAATAAATCAATCTTTTTAAAATAAATTATTACAAGATGATGCAGAAAATTATTCTCGCCCCCGCCGCCGGTTTCGCCGCCATGGCTCTCGTTCGAAAAATAAATTGAAAATTTTAATTAAAAAATAAAATTTATTCAACTAAATTTGTATTTTATTTACAATTTGTATGTAAAAAACAGGTCGGTTGTGAAGACAAAACCCCCGTTCAAGAACAATGTGGGAACATGGACGAAGAAACGTGCAAAAAAAACCTCGACAGATGTGAATATGATGAGGGCAAAATAGCGAAATGCGCCCCGGCCGAAATCGATCAGAAGGATTGCGAGGCTTTGACTACCGCGGGCGTTCCGGCCCAATGGGCCAAGCAATGCCAAAGTCTGTGCTCAGCGGTCAATAACGGTGCTGCTTTGACGCCTGTCGCATGGAGCGCCGCTTTGAACGGAGGCCAGCAGGCCGTCACGTTCTTGCCTTATGATGGAACGAACAACGGCGTCAACATGGGTGCCGTGCGATGTGAGGGCACAATGAAGGCTGCTTCTGCCGGTGGTAAGATCGAGCTCAAACGCAATTCCAGCAACCCTGAAGGGTGCAAAAAAGCCGGTGGCAACCCCAACGCCCAGTTGACCCAGGAGCAATTCGATTCCCTCAAGGTGCTCTTGAAGAAGGACCAGAATGCAAAGAAGTGCGACGCGAACAACTGCTCCCTCGGTTTCGATCTCAAATGCGTGGAGCCCCCGCAGGTCTGCGCTGACATCCAGAGTGCAACTCTCGACGACAAAGAGACCGTCTGCAAGGCTAACGCCCAGGCCTGCAAATATGAGCAGGGCGGCTCCACAGAGGAAAAGTGCGTTGCTAAGGACGACATGGTGTTTTGCGACTTGACAGCTGAATGGACCAGTGGCTCCACTGGCACCACAACTAAGTGCCCCAACTACTGCGAGGCTGGCGACATTTCGGAATGCTTCTTCCCCGACCATCTTACTTGCCAAACCAACACCACCGTTCCCGACACAGAGGCATGTGAGTGGTACGTTGGGGACAACTCCGCCGATCCTTCCGACCAGTTGGTTAAGATCATTTGCCAATACCACCCAAAGGGCGACGCTTACTGCGCCAAAAAGAATGGTGAGCTCTAATTTAAATTTTATTTATGATTTACACAACGTTTCACACGGGAAATAAATCATATTAGTACGAAAGCGCGAAAAAAATATTATTATTGTTTTGAAAGCAATTAATTAATAGTTGGCGTAGCTTACCAAATTATTTTGCCGTTGTCAAATATTTGTAGGCTACGTCAGCACATTGACGCTATTGTATTTAATTTAAAACAATCATTTGACATTTACATAGAAAATTTAAAAATATAATTATTCTTTTCCCATAATTTGAAAATTTAAAATTATTTCGTTTGGACAACAAAATTTTAGTTAAACGAAATTATCATTATTAATTATTATAGTATAATTAACAATAATTAAATTAATTTCGTATCTTATTTTTACTGTAAAGATATTTGGTCGACAGAATCCATATTTGTAATTAATTTTACAATCATTTTGATCAGCGAATTTATAATTAATTATTTAAACAATAATTAATTTAAAAAATAAAATGTCTGGCCAGGCACAATGTGCAATATATTATTTTCGCATAATTTCTACGTATAATTAAATGATATACCATTCGTTCGCTTGATCAATTAATTAATTACAACGCAATTGGGTTCAAATACGCATAATTAATAAATAAAACATAAAATATGAAGATTTATTAATGAAATATTGCATTGAGTTTTATCGCGGTCCGTCACACGACCGGCATAAATAGGTGCAACATTTATTTTATTTTTAGTCCCGCCAGAGTCAACTACCATATAACTGTATATAAAAAACATTATTTGTATAATATGACCGTCATTTTGTTGTGTTGTTGTTGAAATGTGTGCTTGTGAAATTTTGAAAAAGAGATCGTGATCGTGCATAAACAAAAATAAAAATAATTGAGAACGTCCTCGTGCATACAAAAATGATTTCGTCACCATTCTTCGTGCATTTTGATCAATTCATCATGATTCTTCGTTGAAATTTTTCAAGTATTCAATGATTTTCTACTCATTTGTTGTTCTCTATGCGTGAATTCTCTCATCCATCTATCTGACCATTCATCTCATCTCATCTAAATTTCACATCAAAATTATTCAATAATTAATTCACAAAATTATTTTTTCATCATCAATAAATAAATAAATAAATAAATAGAACGAAAAAAAAGCAATTACAGCTATCAAGCAAATTCTTTTACTTACTAACAAGTAACCAACGAAATAATTATTCTACTAGTAATAATTAATTTACACAAATCTTTTCGATTTAACGTTTTCAGTCTCTTTCCAGTAAAAAAAACTAATTATACTAACTTAAAATAATATACTTTTTCAAGATGTTGTACAAAATTTCTGTTGCCACGTCCGCCCTCATCGCTGCCAACGTTCTGGTTTGACATTAAATTAATAAATAATTAATATTAATCACATTTTCAAAATAATGTTAAAACAGTTTAATAAAAATAATAGTTTAAAATTAATTATGTGTTTTTAATGTAATTAATTATGTTTTGTAATAATTAATTTAGGTTGGTTGCGAGGTCAACAATGATGACCCTGACAACGGTGAATGCTCCGAATTCAAAACCGAAGAGGATTGCACAGACCCCACTCAAAGCCAGGGGTGCAAATGGTTCAAGGCGGGTGAAGCCCATTGCAATTTCAACGACGAATCCAAGGCTTTGGAAGATCCAAAGGTCTGCAAAGAGCTCGGCGGTAAAATGCGGGATGTATGCGGTGCGGAAACATGTTCCGCGAAGGATGCTATGGATCTTTTGGAGTTCGATAAAGCCACGAAGGGCGAGAAAATCACTTTCGCCCAGCCTGTCGGACGTACCTGCCCTTTCGACAAGAAGGAACAGAAACACAACCCCCTCGCGCTCAACATGACCGTCCTTCACGTACAGTCCGCGATTCGCTGCACTGCCGAGGTGGTTGAGATCACGGCTGATGACGTGACGATCAATCTCGCCGGTGAAGAAAACTGGAAATGTATCCCCGGCTACGTCGGCATTCCGATGGCTTTGTTCAGCAACGTTAAGGTCACTAAAGAGGAATGGGGCGCGCTCAAGGTTGCCAAGCAATCGGATACCAACAAATGCCAGAAAGATGCGAACGGAAAGAATACCGGCTGCGTCATCAATTCTTTCTCATCCCAGGACGACAAATTACAGTGCCAGGACCCCCTTGATTTGTGCGATGCCATCGATGACGAGGCCAGTTGTAAGGCCAATGGCGTCGACAGTATCATCGGCCAATGGACCAACCCCGCTTACGCCACCCGATGTGTCTTCAACGTCGACAACAAATGCAGTTCCCAATGGACGCCTTGCGACATGTTGGTCAAAAAGTGCCCCAGTTACTGCGCCGCCAGCACTGAACAGAAGTGTTTGCTCCCCAACAACTTCATGTGCGCTGTGAACGCCACCTCCACCGGCGACAAAGACCAATGCGGCTACGCGAAGTACAACATTAACAAGCCATCCATCGTCGATCCCTTGCCCGCCAACGCCACCGACATCTGCAAATACGACGCCGGCACCAAGGCGGAGTGTGAGGGTAATCGTCAGCCCCCTGCCGCCTCGAAAGTTCAGTAAGCAAGCATTCATTGAACATCGACAGCGTTTTCATAGTAAATAAATAAACAAATTATAATTTTAAATAAATTAATTATAATTTATCCGCGCTACATAAGAAAGACATACTTAACAAATTCAAAAGTTACCACAGAATAATCACTTTTAAATAATAAAAATAATTATAAACAAATTGAATTGTTAAAACATTGTTCAAAGACACAAAACACATGCGAATTGTTTATAATTATTCGTTTGTGTTTTAATTATATTTATTAATAAATAATTAATTTAAATTCTTATCCAGAAGTCCAGTTTAAACCATAAAAACATGAACTTCTGAGGGACCGTCGTGAAAAATCCTAGTGATTTATTTTCGTCCTACAGTAGCGACAACAACTATATTCTTTAAATTTAGAAAAAGTAAAAAATTATACAAAATTAATTATCATTTAAATTGATCTTTTAAAGTTGATTAATTAGTTTGATTGACACATATTATTTCAAATATTTTCGATATTATTTTTTGAGGGGATTAAAAATTAATAATATTAATTAAAAATAAAATTATAATTTAATTATTTTAAAACCCTAAAAATAGCGTTAGGAAACGTATAAATTATTATTTAAAAATTAATACTGGTACCAAGTTATCCCTGCTACCAGTGTACAGTATATTATTTAAATTTTTTTGGATCTCCACCAAATACATAATTAATTGATAGACTAACATTTCAAACTGAAGCACAATTCAAAAACATTTTCGTTTGAAATCACTATCAGAGACAACTTAATTATTTCAACAATCGATTTTCGCGGAATAAAATTAAATTCATTCATCGTCATTCGTCAGTCAGACTCAGTCATGTTTTCAAATGTCCGACCGAAATTTTTGAAAAAATCAAAAAACCAAAAATTTCGGTATGGTCGTTAAGTTGTTTCTATCGGGCCGTTGTCCATGTTTTTCGTGTTGATGTACGGCCAAACGCACCGCGAACATGTTTCGCGCGTGCCCGTATGTTGGTGTGTCAAGTTGCACGTGTGTTTGTCGTGTTCATTGCGTGCGCAAATATTTTTCGTCATTTTTCTCGCTCAAATATTTTTTCACATCGTTAAATATTTTTTTAATTTTTACCATCATATCAATATAATTAGATCGATATATTGTCGTGTTATTCGTCGTTTGTTCTTTGTCGTCGCATGATTTTGCCGCGTTCTACACCACATATTTAATTATTGTCATCTGTAACTTGTAATGTTTTGTATTTTAATTTTTTTTCGTCATTTGTTTGCATTATTTTCTTGTAATTGTTTTTCAAATCGACCCAATCATCAATTTTTCGTCGCTTTGTTCTCGTCGTGTCAACTCAACCATCATTTTTCGTACAAATCGTCGGCATTATATCATAAAAAATCGTTAATTCCAATAAATTGCCATCGTTCGACCTCAATGTACAAACAATCAGCGAAGTTTGCTGTGAGTTTGTCGTAATTGTCGTGTTCGTTTGTAAAAAAGCGTAAAGTGCAGTGCAAAATGATTGATAAAAAAATAAATCGTCGCGTATCATACCCAAATATTCGTCGTATCTTTTTTTACCCACATGATATTGTATTATATTTAAACCCCCCAGTTTTTTTTTTTTTGACCACCCCCATCGACGTCCACCTCACCATCATCGTGTTTTTTATTTTTTTTCGTTTGATCATCTCGTCGCATAATAATGTATTCGTATTCGTGAACATTGAAAAAAGCATCGTTTCTCGAACAAAATGAACAAAATGCATCGTTTACTCAAACCAACCAACCAACCAACCAACAAAAAACTGAACATCTTAACAACAAAAAAATGCACAAAATAAACATTCAACTGAAAAAATAATTAATTAACACATCTGTGCAAATTGGTCTATAAAAAAACCTGTTGCCAAACAAATGCAAACCAAAATTTTGAATTTACATTGTTCTAATCATCATTCGTTTTTATACGTGAACAATATTTTTTTCAAACCACCAAATCCCCTTATCTACCCCATCTGATCTTTCACATTTCACCAAATATGATTCCAAAAAATAAATCAAAATATTTTTTCCACCACGATTTAATATTTTTATACAATAATATAAAAATGTTTTTTTAAAAATTCACTATCACAAAAAAATAAACGTTGTAAAAATAATACGTAAAATATAGGACCTTTACCGCTATCATCGTTTACAAATCGATTTACAAAGCTTCTCTTATCTTATCACAAGGTTCGAAATTAACATTTTTAAATTTAATGTTTACAAAATATTTAAGTCTACAATAAAAAATCAATTAACAATAATTTAAAATTTTGTCAATCCAGGTATTTGTTTTCAAGCACATTCAACGTATTTTTTTCCAGCTACTAACTACTCAAAAGTTAAAATCTATCTTTTTAAGATGGCTCCTCGTTTCGTACGCTCAACATTTTTTTATTAAGAGTCAAAATGATATAATTTTATTCAAAATTAATTTAATTTCAAAATTATTTCTATTTTTTTAATAATTAATTAATTTCAAAAAACACAAAAGGCTCCCCTTGCCCTTGCGGCAGCCCCAGCCGCCCTCTTTTTGGTCGGCTGTGAAGAGAAAGAACCCGACATCAACGACAAGTGCTCTGGCCGCACTGAACAAGAATGCATTGACGCTCAGGACAATGGATGCACTTGGGTACTTTTTACATTTAATTAATATTTTTAATTTAAATAATTTTAACTTTTTTTCATTCAGCATTTATCATAATGGCCGTCATTTGCTCCAAATTAGTCGTCCCAAACTAAAATAAATTATATTTAAAAAGTAAAAAACAAATGTGTTAATAATTTGAAAAAATAGGAGGCCGGCACTGACACCGCCAAGTGCAACTATGCTGAGGATTATGAAAAATATTTGGCGACCGAACCCGATGAATGCGCAGGTATTGTTTTCATAAATTAAATAATTACTTATTTAACAATTTTCATTAAATCCAAATTTAATTTCAAAATTATATTATTAATTTTTTACAATGTTAAGCGCTCGGTGGCACCATCGGAACTCTATGTGAGAGCACGTGCGATTCTATCGAGCTCGAGGCTGCCGAATGGGGTTTCTGGAAAGAATCCGGCGAGGAGAAGACGATCGTCATCGGATGGCCCAAGGTAAGATTTTTCAAATTTTTCATCAAAATATTTATTGAATTTTGTCATTTTGACATTTAGATCAACTTACATCTTACTAAACTTGTGTTTAAAATCAAAATTTGTTTAAATTTAAAAATTAAATTTGAAAGTTCATTATTATTTATTTTTGTAATTATTTATTGCTGAGGAAAACGAGGGCACCACGACCAAGCAGTTTGGCAAAAATGGTGTTCTTTTCCCTACCGGCACCACTCGCTGCGAGGCCAAGATTAAAAGAAAAAGCAACGCACTCAAAGAGACGGTGGCCAGGATCAGGTTCGAGGGCGTGGGCAACGCTTGCAGAGCTTCCTTCAACAAGGGTTGGCAGGACATCGAAGAGGCTGATTTCGAGAAGCTGCAAGCCATGAAGTACGAAAACGGCGATCCCGCACAACAATGCGTCACATCCGGATGCGCCATTGTGGCCGAGAACGACACCGCTCTCCCCACTTGCGAGCAGCCGGCCAAGATCTGCAGCTCGCTCAGTACCGACGGCGCCCCGGACGGTGTCAGTGAATGCTCCGCGACCGACCTCGGCCTCAAGAAGTCAAAACCCTCCGGGTTGGCATCGTTGAAGGGCCCGTGCAAGGTTGACACCGTTGAAGGGCCCGACGGCGACACCTACAAGTGCTCATCCCAATATACACCTTGCTCCGCCCGCAGTGAGGAGACGGGTGTTACCGGCAGCAAGTGCAAAAGTGTTCTCACAGGCACTTACGCGTTCTGTCAACCCGAGTCTGGGGACGACGCCCAAAAGGTGTGCAATGGCCTCGACTTCACTTGCGATATCCTGTCCGCCGACGACAAAACTTGCGGTTACGTCGAGGGCCAGGAGGAACCCGCGGCTTTCCCCGAGGGTGTCGACGGCACCAAGGTGTGTACCTACGTCCCCGCCGGAGAAGGTGAATGTACCGGTACATTCGCTCCCGCTTCCGAAAATTAAATGTAAAACGTTTTAAAATAATTAATTACATTCATTGAAACTAACCATTTCAATCATCCCAGCCAATGAATTATAATAATTATTAAAATAAAAAGTATTTTGCGTATCTACCCATGGTCGTATGGACGGATACAAAATATTTTTGTAATAATTTGCATAAATAATTTATATTCAACATGCCACAAAAGAAATTAGATGTGTAAAAGTAATTGAAACAAATTAAAAAAGTTATAAATGGGCACTGGCGATGACGTTGAAAAATTATTTTCATGATCAAGTTACACCATTTTTTGGAATTCATAATGAGTCATAAAGCATATAGCAATATTTTTGCCGTCTTGAAATCATAGCACAAAATGCATTTTCAATTAAATTTGGAACGGACCAGCCAGTCCCCGACACATAAAGCATAAGTATAAAAATATTTACAACAATTAATTTGATTTTTTAACAGTTTACAAAATTTAATTAAAAAGGTGCCATTATTATAATAATCGGATGAAATAGATTTTTTCATCGAGTCGATTTAATATTTTTTTATTTTAGTAATAATTGATTAATGAACAAAAATGTTAATTTAAAAATTACAGGTAATCAAGAAAAATAAATTTGTTTATATTTTCATCTTCAATTCTGTATAATTATTAGAAAAAATAATTAAAATCCTTCAGTCAGCCACTAAAATAATTAATTAATCAACTGAAAGTTTAACAAAAACAATTCAACAAATAATTCAATGGATAATTGAAAAATATGTACAAGCATGGCATTTAATAGTCGCAATGAGCTTGCCGCGTAATTAAATTTATTATTTTTGAAAAATAAATAAATAATTAAATAAAAAAGCATGTGTTGTTTCGAGTTGAGGCCAGATTTGGTTTTCAGAATTTCGACTGAAGCAGCCACGTGCGCAGAATTACAATGCAGCACGTACCCGGCGTGAACCAGGTGTAGGTAACCATTTTCTGCCGATAAGCAGCGTCTGTTCCCTTCATTTTTCACGCTTTTAGTAAATTTATTGTAAATTATAAATTAATTATAAAACAAAACATTTAAACGTAATTCACAGCGATTAATCAATGTACAGCGTCCCGATTAAGAAATTATTTCTGTTTAATTAAAAATTAATTACAAAATAATTAATCAGATTCTATAATTAATGTTTTACAAAAACACAAATAATTATTGCACAAAATACTATTAAATGCTTGTATATGAAACCAATTAATTATTTTTCATCGTCATATTGCCATGTTGGTTGTTGTTGGTTTGTAAATTTTAGTCGATTTCATCTGCGAGGTGTCGGGTTTATTTGGAAATCGCATCAAATCGTTTTTACATTTTTCGTTGATCATAAATAAATAATGTACAATCAAAAATGAAGGTTTCTAGACATCTCTTCAGCTCTAATGCCAAATCATTATTTTTTCTCTTCAAAATCATTATTAATAATTTATCTGCAAAACAAATGTCAGACGGATCTCTCTCTCTCTGACATTTTGCATTTTGCTGTCATCCACACCATTTCACCCATCTTCTCAGTTTTAAGCTCACAAAAATTTATTAAAAATTAATTACAAACATGAAATTTAGTAATATTGGTTTTGCTGCGAGCGCCGTCATGGCCGCTCTCGCTCTGGAGGATTCTTATGGCGGGCCCCCCCGCCTTTATCATCCGAAAATACTTTTTTGAATTAATTATTTAAAATTGTTTTTTAAAAAAATATTTTAATCAATTTATTTAACATTTTAAAATTCAAAAATAGTGTTCGGGCATGACCAATAAAACAACGTGCAGCCAAAATGCCGCGCAGGGCTGCGAATGGGCCCCGAAGTCGAACAACCCGCAGTGCTTCCCACAGCACCATTCTGAATTTTTTCTCTCCAAAACCGCGGAGCGCTGCGAGAGTATCGGCGGCACGCTGGAGCATGCTTGCCAGGATTTGTGCTCGCAGTACCCGCTCGAAAAATTGCTGTGGGGAAGCTGGACGGACAGCAACGTCGACGTCGTGATTGCATTCCCCGAGGCGGCGTCTTATAATGACCAGTGGACCGGCGCGCTCTATCCTGACGGGGCCGCTCGCTGCGCCGCCAGCATCTTACAGGGCAACAGCTCGGACTATTTTGACATCATTCTACGCGGTACTCCGACGAATTCGTGCGTTAAAAATTTATGCCCACCCCATGAACCGTGTGTTTCGCAGCGGTTGCCTTTTGACATGTTCGATGAGCTACAAATTATTCAAATGGACGGCGAGCATAACTGCCCCGCCAGCTGCCAAATCAAGGGCAATTCTACAAACCATTCCGTCACATGCTCGCAGCCCGCTGACACTTGCCGCGCCCTCTCCACCACCGCCCCCGTCAGTGGTTCAGTTAAGACGAGTTGGAGAAATTTAAAGTCAAAATCAAAATTTCGGTGATTTTGGAGCCCTGAGGGCGTTTGCGACGCCAAAAATTATGTCTAACTACATGTCTATCGAAATTCGGACCCCCAATTTTGTTCCAGATTGTTTTTTTTGGTACGCGAAAATTTTTCAAAAAAAGTGGTGTGGACTTCTTTTGGGATTACAAAATCTTTGACCGCAGGAAATTTGAAAATTTTGGTTAAAAATTCATAAACGCCAAAATCCTTCCAAAAACGTTAAAATCGACGCCAAAATCGTCGTTCAAATCGCCCAAAATCGCCATTTTGATTAAATTTCTCCATTTTTTTTTTTTTTCAAAAAATTACTAGGTTCCTGCGAGGCAGCCAATTTCGGCGCCGAGGATTCTGAACAGGCCCCCGTCTGCGAGGTGAAGAATGGTTTTTGCGAAAGTGTATATACCGCTTGCTCGGCGCAGACGTCAGCTAATGATCCGTGGACGTCATGCAGCACCACCTACGATTTCTGCCAAACCACCACCGAAAACGCTTGTAAAAAACCAGCAAATTTCACATGCACCGTCCTCGGCAACACTTGCGGCTACACATCCGACAAGACGCCCCAGAAAACAAAATTTTCTTTCAACGCAAACAAAGCGTGTCAATACGTTGCCGCGGGCGCACAACCGGCATGCTACGGTGACTACCACGACGATTTTTAAATTTTTATGAATTTAACCAAAGTAATAATTATTAATTTTCCACAAATTATTAATTAATGTAAAAAGTTTTCACCAGCCAAAATGAAAATCAAAATTTCCTAAATGAGTGTAACGCATCAGCGCCCAAATTGTCATTTTTAAAACATCACAAAATGACCACCACAAACACAGAATGATGTTTTACAACAATGTTTTGTCATGTCATTTTTTACGCCGGTTGTTTGTTTGTGTCGTGCATGAATGAAACGGCTCTCGCAAGACGCAGCTGCTCACGATGGTGAGTGAGCAGTAGTTGTGTCTTCAGAGAGTTGTGTTTTGTCGTGAAATCAATACAAATTATCAGAGAATCATTAATCGTATTAACAAAAAATTATTCAATCATGTGCAATACGACTTGTTGCCATGAAACAAAAAATAAATTTCAACAAAACAAATCGAAAATTACGTTTTTTCGCATCGCGAATTGTATGTGAAAAAGGAAAATATTTCATCGCAATCACAATTTATTATTTAAAAATAATTTTCATTTCATAAAATTAAAAAAATCAAATCGTATGTGCTGCCTTCCTACCTATCTACACTTCCAAATTGAAAACATCAAAATTTCAAAATGTAAACCAAAAATCGTTTTTTCACCAAACCATAACAACATTTTTTCCTCAACACCAACTAATAAAATTTCAAATGGTATTCAAAAAATATTTCAAAAGTGATCAACGACAATTTATCATATCGCTACGAATTCGTCCAAGGGATCGAAGTAATTAAATAATAATTACAAAAAAGTAAAAGTTAATTACTATTAAAATTTACAACAATAAAATAAATTATAAGAACACAAGTATACACGGTGACCATACATCACGTAAGTAAATCATCAAGCAACAATATTACATAATAATAAAAAATGTTTCGCGCCGCCTCAAGTATTTTATGTGTCAGCGGGGCTCTGGGCCAGATGGGTCTCATCGAGCAGCGTGACGCCATTGCGAAAACCGTTGGAAACAATTCATTTTTCATTCATTACGTGATTATACGTGCAAAACAACATTATTTTTCTAATAAAATTATATAAATTGAAATTTGATTTTAGGTTCGAATGGAAAAAACATTACGCACCGCGCCTTCCGAAGACCACGATCCCTGGGCCGAGATTGAAAAGCGCTTTTTTCAGCAGTATAATCTCGGCCAGGCCAAAGTTGATTTGACCTGGACCAACAATGAAAAATCAAAATCCGGCAAGACATTCTACCGCGTTGACTATGGCTACGACCAGTATTTCCGCTTGTCGGTGCCTGTCTTTCTTGGTCTTGGATATGAAAAAGTACGCGAACATCGTGAGCATTTTATGTGCCGTTTACAACCGTTTTATATCGGTGACCACAACGCCCGGGCTGTTAAAAAAGGGGATATTCTTCATTACAGAGTTGACGAGGCCAGCGATGAATTGGTTGAGGTGAAGGTGACAGCCATCCATTTTCCTGAATATATCAAGGTGCAAGAAATTAACGAGTCGCAACAAGAACATGAAATCCCTTTCCCAAAACAAGAAACATATCCACGAAACAATTACTCCAGAGTTCCGATTGATCCCCGCCTCCGCCACGTTTCCAAATGGGTAAGTTTAAATTAATTATTTCTTTTTCAATTTTCAAACACATTGAAATAGTTTTTGATCATTTTGAAATTAGTAACTTTTTATTTTACAAATGTTTAAAAAAAGGTAACCAAAGATGAGTTTGATCGGGCCCGCAAACATGTCGACTCGGACGTGAACCAAAAAAATACTGTGTTGGCGAAAATTATTAAAACAATTTAAAATTTAAACATTTAATTTAAACGTTCTAATATTACCATCATCAAATAATTAAATTATCGATTTTTGTAATAAATTGTTTAGCGTGGCAGAGGTCTTTCAAAACTTTCCGGAAACAATGTCAGCCAGTAAAAAGCGTCAGTATATGCAGCGCTTTCTCGACAAGCACAACAGAAAGTTTAAGGTAAATCATTGCGATAACCACAAAACGGTCGCCCTTCTTATGGCGGAGTTCAACTTTTTGCTGGACCGTGACAACTTCGTTTCGCACGTCCCGGAAGGCGAGAAGAAGAGCTACAAGGAGTTTTACGGTGGTAAGCCCAATGCAGAATATGCCGTCTTGCGTCACACGAAGTATTCTTGCCATTGGAGCCACGTGGAGGAAGAAGATTCCCCTTTCGGAGGTGGTCAGTACGCTTCGAGTTCCACGAGCGAGCTCATTCCTTGGTTGGAGAAATTTAAAATCGAAATTTCGGTAATTTTTGGGCCGTGAAGGCGTCTGCGAGACGAAAAATGAGTCCTAGCTACATGTCTATCGAAATTCGGACCCCCAATTTTGTTCCAGTTTTTTTTTTATTTTTAAATTATTTTTTTGGTACGCGAAAATCTTTCAAAAAAAGTGGTGGGGACTTCTTTTGGGATTACAAAATCTTTGACCGCAGGAAATTTGAAAATTTTGGTTAAAAATTCACAAACGCCAAAATCGATCTCCAAACTCAAAAATCGGCACCAAATTCGTCAAAATCGTCATTAAAATCCCCAAAATTCGTCATTTTAATTAAATTTCTCCATTTTTTTAAAATAAAAAATCTACTAGGTGGGGCCCGCAAACGAACAATAATGGTTACAGCGCGTGGTACCAGATGCCGGATATCTTCCTCAATGACAACCTGCACCATATGTACAAGCAATTTCCATTGTCGCCCCCCGGCACCCCCCCTCCTCAATCCGTATTTCAAAGCAAGGATGGTGAATGGCACGGAGAGCTGTCGGTGTCGAACGCTCTTTTCCCTGGAGAAGTGCCACAATTGAGTATTTTCAAAAGAGGCGAGGGCGCGAGCCAGGACACCAGGAAGTACGGGTCTCCTCGCACTCAGACCGTTTGGGTGTCGAATTCTGAGATTCGTGAGGCGTGGGAAAAGGCTGCTTCCAAACCCGGTGCCGGCTTCCCGGTGAAGACATTGCCCACAGCAACTGAGCCGGAACAGATCGCGTGGGTGATCCAGCACAATTTCATGGAGTTGTGTAATGCCCCAACAGGGATTGATTGGAGCCCCCACAACGACCCCGATGGTCAGAAAGCCGCAACCAAGCTCGAGGGCCAGCGGCGCGCTATGCTCTTTTTGCAGGAGCTGGACATCATCGTCAAGGCCCGCGCCCCCCAGCAAACGCCCACCCCCGTTGCTCTAACCCTCAACACTTTGCAGCAAAATTCCGAGCAGCTCATGGATGTCGTCATGACCATCGACGGGACTCCCCGGCAAGCTGTCACGAAGTTGCAGGAGACCAGCAAGGACTTCATTGATGCCTTGCTCGATCTTGCAGGAATTGATGTTGAAAGTGGCCAATTGGCTGACAGCACGGAAAACATTGAATCTTTTGATGTCAACGTATATGCAAACAAGCAGGCTGTGTTTGTCGTAACGTACCCCCGAAATGAAGACGACGGATCCGAAGATGACAGCGGCATGATCACAATCATCCGCCAGGAAGTGCTCCCGCAAGGCGATTTGAAGGTCCGCATGCGCGAATACAGCAAAAAACCCACCCTCCGTTCTGCCTACTATCAAATTGTGACCGCAGGGGGCGACGAGCAATCAACCACGTGGGTTAATTTGCGTGGAGGCGACAAATCGCTATCGTCCGACGGTTGCGACGCCCAGATTTGGTTGGACGTGCTCGTTGAACTTGAGGCTGGTCAGCTTTGGTTGACAAATCTTGATTTAAAAAAGTCGGTTGAGCCTGCAACTAACGTCCTCAAGCACAAAGTACTCATCGGCGGCGCGTTTGAGGCCAAGTGGGGTGTTGGATTAAATACATGGTCTGGTTGGAAAAATCTCTCCGGTAGCATCTTCGGTTTCGGTTGGGTAAGGAAAACGTTCGATCCGACTCGCGTCAAGTGTGATTTGCCCGGGATTCTTGCACAGACGAAAAAGCCACATGGGTTGGTGCGAACGGGCGGTCAGATGACCGACGATTTCTCGAACCCTCGCCGTTTTGGCGTCGCGGACAAAGCGGGGGCAGCTGGTGGAGTTGCGGAAGGGTCATTGAAAAATCTCATGGGTGAGTTCTTCGTTTACAATTTCATGATGAGTTATAAAGCCGGGGACCCGCGCCCTAATGGTGAAACAATCACGATCCTCGACACCGATGGCCCTTTCGACGAAGGAAAACAAGTCACAAAATTTTATGTTGAATATTTGCCCATTCCAGGAATTTGCCATGGCTCTGAAAGTGCGACTCGCCGCGTCGGTTCCGTAAGTAAAGTAAGTATTAATTAATTGCAAATAATTTCAATGCACCGGAGATAATATTGATTTATAGGATCTTTCGTATTGTTTGCGTTTTGCCAGCTGTGCGAAAACGCAAGTAATTAAGTATTTAAATAAATTCACAAGGAACGTACAAGCACGTTCCCAAACGATATCAATAATCAAAATAATTATCATCCTTAACTCGTGCAAATTTATAACTGATTGGCCAGTCATCTCAATTAGTTCGTGTAACTCGGACGACCAGTCATATCGTCCTGTACAAAGTCGCACTTATTTACGAGGCGCAACTAAATTTAGTTTCACAACTGTTTTTTCCCACTGGGTTTTAGCAATACAACGACATTGAACGGATACAAAACGTTTTGATTTCTGGAAAAATAAATTATTTTGTATTATTAATTAATTAAAATTTAATTTTCATAACTAAAAACGATGTGATTACTAGCACTTTGTTGTGTGCCAGGAACACCTCTCAGTCAAGCGAACTATTTTCAAAAGAAGAAATAAAAACAAACTTAATAATTAATTATTAAATATTAAAAAATATTTATTTATTTGTCATAAACGTATATTCATTTAAAGCTGAAGAAAAGTTCGTCGCTTTTGCAGTTGTACGTTTTGGTTGGTTCAGTAATTACTTATTCATAATTTAGCGAAAGAGATGATTCTAAATTTATTTATTTGAAAAAATATGAGCGAGAGTTTGTGTTGCAACCAAAATCGATTTCTAGCCTATTCATTAACATTTCATTCTGCCAAGTAAAATTTAATTAATTAATTACCAATTATTGTCGCATTGAAGATTAAAATTTACTGTTAATTATTTAAATTATTCAATAATTACCATAAATAAGTAAGTACGTATTTAATACAAATCATAACGTGTTAGGCTTCTTGTTCGCGACACTACCATTGGCTCAGAATATTATTTAAACCGGATATTAATTAAACCAACCATTTGTCAATTAAAAATCAATAATACAGCTACACAAGCCGAATCATTTAACTTTGAACACCACAAAACATGCTCGTTGCAAGCGTTTGCGTTCGAATTTTCACAATAATTAATTAATAGTCAAACCACCAAGCCATCAATTGTTGCAACTATTCTCAGATACACGTGCGCGTTGAATAATTTCTAAGAATCTCAGTAGTAATTAATTATTACCCATATGATTGTTTTACGTCTCGCTGCTGACCACATTTTCACCGCCACATCCACTACCATTTTTACCACCACAATTATTATTTCTGATTTCATATCTTTAAATTTAACATTGTCAATCTCGAAATCCAAACTTGGTTACAGCGGACGTGGATAAACTAGCGTTTTCTGGTATTATAGTTAAAATACATCATCAAAATTATTTATTAGGGATTTGGTTAATTACCACGGCCAAAACACAAAAGATATGCAAATTTGAACTAACAAACCACGCGTGTTTTTCAAAGTAATTTCACCAACAAAAATCAAATTGAAATATTTGTATTTAATTAGCCACTGCAACAGAAATCGTTGATTTTCAAATTATAAATTAAATTTGTACAACAAATTTACCATTCGAAAGAAGTCTTATTATTATATTAAAAATATTTTCGCATCAAACCGAGTTAAAAGAAAAGCATTTCCCAAACAGTAATTAAAGAAAGCTCGCACGTACTAATTAATTACCTAGAATTAGCATACAAATTACCATTGAAAATTATTTACAACGACACCGTAATTACATCCATTAAATCATAAATTATTCTATAGAATCATTGAACATTTAATTTTACAATATTATTACTGTACAGTGACTAACACAATTATTAAAAATTCATATTTATTTTTCGCACAATTACTTATGTTGCGTTTTGCAGTATTCATCGCAGGTTTAGGCCGCGTTAATGGCGTTACTGTGCGATCCGATGGGGGCACAAATGCTGGCAAACCCCTTGTAGAAACTTCTGCAGAGGCGAAATCCAGAGAGAAAATCACACCACCTCCGCGTAGAAGAAGAGTGACGGATCGCCAGTCTATCAACGCTGTCAGCTTCAACCTAGACCCCGAACCATACCCTCGGATTGGGGATCGCGTTCAGTTTGAGGACAAGGAGGGTCTTATCGTGAAGACCGATCACGTGCGCGTGGGTTTGTGAAATTCAACATTTAATTTAAATTGTACAAACAGCAAAATATAAATTTTAAATTTCCATTTCAAAAACATTCACAAAGTATTGCCAATTTCAATTTTGTTCACTAAACATCAGGATCATACAAATTGGAGGAAAAACTACGCTTCCACATCAAGGTTGATAGCGCCAGCGATGGGGCCGAAATGTCGACAAAATTTCGCGAGCAGATCAGTGTACGCGTTTTATTTTTTTCAACCATGTCATTTCATAATTAATTATTAATTTGTTTTATCGTTCATTGCGTTTTAATTAATTGGCAGGTCATTACTTGGGCGGAGCGCCAGCTTCGAGATGACGCTGGGGAGCAATGCAAAAAATATTTGGACATGATCGAAAGTAGCGGAGTCGAGGACAGCGTGTTATTTCTACAGAACGCAGGGCAATTTTCTGACCATTTTCAGCGGATATTGGACGACGAATCCACCACAGCGGGAGGTGGTTCGCAATTTGGCCATCGGAACGATGCGGCAGTTGCTAGTGATGTAGTCTTTTCCCGCGATCACCTCATCATCCGCTCCGTCAATCCTCAGGACGGCCGACACACCATTTCGTTCATCTCGAGGGGGCTGCTACAAAGCAAGCAACAGCCAGAGATATACGTGTATCACACACGCGATGCTTCACTGTCCAGTGAACATGCCAGCGTATTTCCGCACGACGGGACCTTTCATGTGATTGTCACTGAAGAGCGCATTTTCGCGAACTTCGATTTCACACTCAACATTGACAAGAGGTTGGATGTCGTGAAACATTTGAATCTCGCTTTTTACAGAGGCGATTTGAGAGTGTATCACCTTTGCGGCGCCCGCCTATCGGATCGATATCTTCACGCGCCTGACACTTGCTGTGATGGTACGGCAGCCAGCCATAATAAGTTGCGCATTCTCGCTGGAGGTAGTGTTTACGACGCCGGTCAGATCGACCTCCACAACGCTTTTCCTGCCCCCGTCACAACTATTGTGGGGCCTGGGCGTGGCCGCGACGAAATGCAAGGTGGCGGAAGCTTCGTCGTCGCGTCGGATCGCGTTACGCAACCTGCTTTTGACGACGCGTCTGACGATGAAGATTTCCGAGAGCACCGCGTCTACACCAAGGTGATCCCCCGAGGCCAGGTGAGCAGCAACCCTAGACGGGTGGGACGACGAACATGGGACACACTTGGTTGGGACAGTCGTTTTGAGGATCTTTCCGTCTTTTCTTGCCACGCCAAGGACATATCACCTGATTTTTTCTCGGGTGATGCCAATTTAAATTCACACAAGCAAGCGGAGATATACGGCTTGGCTGATTTGAAAAGTCCGCTTGATTGGATATTTCCGGAAAATCTTCATAGAGTCAAGCAGGGTGTTTTTGTGCGTCACGACATCACCTTCGTGCAAGGTCTTCCGTTTGATCTGTTGAAGAAGTGGGTATTTACCCTCAAGGACTATCAAGGCGTTACCTTCACTATGAATTTCCAGCTGGACAAGTCCACAGGAAACCTCCACACAGAGTTTGACTTCGTGGATTCATGTCACGGAGAGGCCGGCAAGCACGCAGGCCGTAGCGGCACATTTACTCACCGGGGTGGGCGGCAAAATGGATGCTTTCCTCTCATGGAGTTCTGCCTAGATTACCACCCTGAACATCAACTTCTGACCGTGGCACCGAAAGGTGTACTTGGCCCAAACTATACGGTCAAGTACACTTCCGAAGGCCATCAAGTGCTCATCAGCTCATTCGCAAGGGATTCAAAACCCATTGTGCAATTCGAACCGCGATTCATACTTGTCAACACCGTCAACAGCAGCAAACAAGCATTAGCGCGCACCGTGGGTGGGCACCCTTCTGTGCCATATAAGCAAGTTGTTGTGGGAGGTTATTTTGGCGATGCTGGTCGCGCTAATGGTTGGGACCATCTCCACGGCTCTTTCGATCTTAAAGATCATTCAACAATTTTGAAATACCCTTACGTGCTGTCGTTCTCAAGTCCGCGTTTCAGCTGGGGCGCGAGTGAGCGGGGGCGTCACAGTTTCATCATGACCAACGGATCAATTGTTCAGAGTGGGCAATATTTGAACATGGAGGTCAGCACGCGTCCTACTTTGATCCGGCATCTTAGCCCATTTCCATTGACGCGTGAGAAGGGACCAGAGTTGTCCGTTCTTGCTACGGGAAAAATCATCAATGACGACATGGACAGCCCTGATTATGTATCCAGCCCGGATTTGGCGCAAGCCATTTTCGACCGAGAGGGCAGACCCAAAAACCAAATCTCTTTTTTACAGTTCTCCAGGATGGGGGATGGCTCACAAGTGCCATCATTGCCAACATTTTTCAAGCATCTGCGGAAGGGAAGCTACAGACCATGTAAAAAATTTGATTCCGGCGCAATGTATTACTGGTCCCCCGTGGAGGGAGACAGGTCTAGCCCCTACGTTATCTTTTGGTCTTACGTCAGGGATTCGACCAGGGAATTCATAACGATCATCGACTCCAGTCTACTTCCGATGTATTACAAGTTGGATAAATCAATCTCAAAGGAAGTCCCGGTGGAACTCTCACAGGCTCACATTTGCGTGGCCGTCGGGCCGACCTACCAGTTTATTTCGAATATAAGCACGGACGGCCAACCACAACTCAATATGCAAGTCAAACCATCTAACCACCTGTACTTTTTGAACCTCTCAGAGAATTACGAATACGGCCTCAACATCCAACGGCTGGTGTCCTGGAATGGGTCGATGATCAAGGACGCGCGCAGCCCGCACCCTGTGTCCGGCCATAGCCTTGATAATATGACCCATTACCTTGGCTCCGGGAATGTCGTCGGTGGTATTATGCCGCGGAGTGACGGATCGCAAGCCCTCCTTAGGGACGTCACGTGGAGCACGGATGAAAACAAACATGGGCATTTCCCTACTTTCCGACAAGAATTCAGGGAGGTGACGCCGTTGGGTCGGGGCCGCGTCTTTGCTTGTGGCCATTTCAAGCCGGTGTCAAGTTCCCACTCTGGTTTTAGGGTGAGCTTCCACGAGACTCCGCATTTGCGCAATACACCCACCCGTAGCCCGAGGCCACCGCCACCGCCATCGCCAGCATGCGGAGCCAGCAGAGGCGCCCCGCCCGCGAACCCGGTGGGGGCAGGGCCTCCTTCTCCTACGGCTCCCGTGGGTTCTCATCCCCCTCCCCCTGCCCCCGCGCCAGCCGTATTCGGAAACGGCTGCGGAACTGGCGGACGCGCTTCGGGAGGAGGCCATGGCAGTGGCAGCAGTCGTTCCAGTGGAGGCGGCGGCCGCTCAGGCGGCGGGGGTGGGTCTTCAAAAAGTACGCGCAGGACCCCCAAGGCCAAGGCCAAACCACACAACCAGCCCCCAGGCAATTCCGGCTCCTCCAAAGCGGACAAATGCCACAGCACCAACAACAGCACGAACGATGCCCTTGCCAAACGCGTGGATACTGTAAAATCGCAGCTATCTCATGTTAAATATTTCCGCGGCGCCTTTGAGCAGCTTAAAAAGTTACGGGACGAACTGCTTCGCATTATTCTACTCAAGGATCCATCCTTTACCATCGCATCTTTCGTCCAATTACAAGTTGGAAATCAATCCATCGTGGACCAGTACAGAGAAGCAGCTGAGGCTTTACAGGTTGCGCTTGCCCGCACGCAGGACACCAAAACGGCGGAGTTGGAGTCGCAATTATACCAGTTTGCAAAGGAGATCGATGAGATGTTTCAGCAGTTGTATACAGTCGAAACACCAATGACTGCAATGCGTGACGCCGTCGAGCAAGGTTTAAAAGACGGGCAAACCGCCGGGCCGTCGTTCTGGGCCTGGGTGCTTGTGGCAGTGGGCGCGGTACTCGCTGCTGGA